>Ga0181555_1004681_pt1 | contig 10410 bp, 12 predicted proteins | sample 011ome_15_FD_145601 | JGI IMG/M metagenome (GOLD analysis project Ga0181555, IMG submission 145601) | Coastal salt marsh microbial communities from the Groves Creek Marsh, Skidaway Island, Georgia - 011504AT metaG (spades assembly) | ecosystem: Environmental > Aquatic > Marine > Intertidal zone...
CAGACATAATAATAGCCAGATGGCAGACATAATAATAGCCAGATGGCAGACATAATAATAGCCAGATGGCAGACATAATAATAGCCAGATGGCAGATAAAATAATAGCCAGATGGCAGACATAATAATAGCCAGATGGCAGATAAAATAATAGCCAGATGGCAGACATAATAATAGCCAGATGGCAGACATAATAATAGCCAGATGGCAGATAAAATAATAGCCAGATGGCAGATAAAATAATAGCCAGATGGCAGATAAAATAATAGCCAGGGAACACTGAATCGCCAAACCGCTGAGATGTTGTTAGAATACCAACTAAATGTTTTATTAAATTTGAAATATAATTTGATAGTATCAAGATGGATAATGTTTTATCTGATTTATTATACGGAGAAATTTTTTCTAATGGAATTTTCTCGGATTTAAATAATATCTTAGAGAATACACTTGGTAAAGCGCCACCCATTAATGTTCCTCATGTAATTAATATTCCTGCTGATGCTATTGATGATGGTGTCGATGATGTCGATGATGATATTGATGATGGTGAACAAATAGTATTGAATGAGGAGCAGGAAAAGGCAATGCTTTCTATTAAAAAATTTATTACTACTGATACTAAGAGTATTAAAAAAACATATCGCTTATCAGCTGTTGAGAATTTATTTAGTGTTGGACCTGATGAGGAACCTGATGGACCTACCCCCATTGAGGAGCCTGATGGACCTCCCGAACCTAAACCAGTTTATAACGCCGTAATTACTATGGGTGTAGAAGATATGGTATTGGATGATATTTTAGCACAGGCTAATTTTATGTTGTTGGGACCTGCCGGCACAGGTAAGACTACTATTATCACAAATGCCTTTAAGGATAGTGGTTTAAAGATTGCTTTCTGTGCTTATACGAATAAAGCTACTCAGGTTTTGAAGAATATGAAAAAACGATTTGATAAAAAATCTATTGATTTGTCAGTTTCTACAATTCATAAATTATTAGGACTTAAGCCTACGACCTATATGGGTGATTTAGTATTTGTTTATGATGATGAGACGGCAGCTAAAATACGAGATTATGATGTTATTATATTCGATGAATGTTCAACGATAGATTCTCAGTTATATACTTACATTAAAGATACTCAGTCATTTATTTATACAAAATATGATAAACTTATGAAGTTTATGTTTATAGGGGATTTTTGGCAGTTGCCTCCAGTTAAGGAAAATAGTTCTATTGTTTTTGATGAGGCGGTAAAATATAAATGGAAGGTTGCGAGACTTAAAAAGATTATGAGAAGTAATAATGATAAAATTTTAAGTATTAATAATATTTTATTATCATTCATTAAGAACTTTAAAAAAAATAATAAAAAGATTAAGAGTATTGTTAGAAAATTTCCTATGAATATAATTCCCGATCGAACCATTTATACTAGTAGTATGCGTGACATTTATAATAAATATATGAATTATATCGATACCGACCCTAGTGTTGTTATATTATCATACAGCCTGGCTAACTGTCAGAAAATAAATTACGCTATCCAAGATATACTTGATGATAAATATGACCGACCTAAAGATATTCAGAGAAAAAAACTCGTATTCTATCCAAATGATAGATGTTGTGTATCACGACCAACCCAGACGGTTTTTACTGAACAAAGTATAAATCCAGTAAATTCAGTAATTGTCCGTGAAAGTGTTGAAACATTATACAACGGTGAAATTTTTGAAGTTAAATCGTGTTCGAATGTTTCAGTAGTAACAATTATTAATAAATTCGCATTTTTACCAGATAGTTTCCCGGCACAATTAGTAAATGTTAGTAGAGTGTCGGATAATAAAATACTTACTACTGTCAATATTGATAAGAAACTACTTGACCGAGCTAAATACAGAATTAAAAGAACCGTTTCAAAGGAACAATACGATGACATAATTCAACATATGGATAAATTATATCCCGTAATGTCTTATGGTTATTGTATCTCGGTTTATAAATCCCAAGGCAGTGAATGGAATAATGTATTAATTAACTTATGTAGTATTAGATTCTGTGTTATCTACAGCGACCTTAAGGAATCTGAAATAGACTTAGACACTAGGAAGAAACTCTTCAAGACGATGTACACGGCTTGCACACGAGCCTCAAAAAATCTACATTTGTTTTGGTATGACCCGAATTAAAATTGAATATATTTTCATTAATTAATAATAATGGATACTTACAATACCAAGGCAAAAATTTTTGATGTATTTTACGGAGAAAAATCAGTAACTAGGTCTGGAGGTGGAACATCAAAGAAAAAGATGTGTCGGCTGGCAGTATCTAACGATAAAATTAAAGAAGTGCTTTCTGTGCTTAAGAGTGCTGATAATAAGATTATGATTAAATATTTTGAAAAACTTCAGAATCGGGATGTTAAGATTGCGCCTCCCCCTCGTCCTAAAGACTCAGTCTAAACGAGTTGTTAGACTTATGGTTTTTTAATAAGTTGTTAATCTTAAAGATAGACTTAAATAATTTTTTTATCCGTTATATTATAATGAACAAGATTAACGATTTATCTTATGGAATTTTATTAGTATTAGTTATATTTGTTATTGTTGTATTTTTCCACAGTGTCCCTGATGAACATTCAGTATTAGATTCATTAGACGATGATAAATATCATATTATAAATCGAAGTGAATTAAAATATTATTTAAGTCAGTCAATCCATGAAAATTGTGTAAAAAGACATACATTAACAAAAAAAATTAAAACCGGTTTAGTTAGAGGTTTGTTAATGGGGGTTATCCTTAATGATTTAGAAGGAGGTATGGTACTAGCATTACTAATGGGAATTCTAAATCCCGTTATGCATAGTTTAGAAGTCGCAATGTAAAATACGACTTAATTATTTACCCGTTTAACCTATTTACCCGATTATCCGATTTACCTGTTGTTATTATTTAATAACTAGAATTGGTGTCTGTATAATAGTAGTCACCGTAGTCATTGGGCATTGTTATATGATTGTTAATATTTTTTTGTTTAATATTATTTAAAATCGATGATTGGATTGGTTCATAAAATATGTCATCCCGTCCATCCCGTTCATCAAGTATATTAAAAACTTGATTGCTAGAGTCAATCATCTCTGGTTGATTTGGTTGGACGACATCATTAGAAACAGTATTAGATAATTCATCGTATTGTATACATAAGTCATTTTGAAAATAAAACGAAATGGCTGAATAAAACATATTTTGTGTTGTGTGTAAATGTATATAAGTGATAAATAATTCATTTTTTTTAAAAATTATCCGTCCGTGAATTAAATTTATCCGTTAGTGATGATAATTCTATATATCCTTCCGATGGTTAGTAAATCAAATACGATTCTAACAACGTAATGATAATTGTTATTATTTTATCGTCCTTGTCGTTCTGGTCATCCCGGTTGTCTGCGTCATTCAAAGACTCACTCGCTACTTTATTCGCCGCTTCGTCTGCTAGTCTCAAAGCGGTCTTATCGATAGAATAATAGTATCGGAAGTTATTGATTCCCTCTAAAATCTTATAAAGTTATGGCTTATATTCATTTACACCATCTCTGTAATTGTTAAGCATCTCAAGAAAAACACTACCATAGTTGGACATGATAATTTCGTTTAGTCGTCGGGTTGTTATTAACAAAATAAAGATCAATTTTTTAATAAAAAAATAAGATGACTTTTAATAAAAAAAATAAGATGAATTATTATAAAAAAAATAATATGAATTATATCGCTCAATTATATCGCTCAATTATATCGCTCAATTAGGTAATTTCTGAGGCTTTAATTACATTATCGTGTTTGGTCATTACTTTATTAATCGATTTTAAAATTCTATCTTTGTCAAATGATCTTTCATGAACTAACCATTCGAGTAATTTAATAATATTTTCTTTGTTAGAAAATGGCACTGTTGTTGGAATTTCTAATTTATCTACATCATATGTTTTGGAATATTGATTGTATGAAATTACTTGGTTAGGAGTTAATTTAATTGAATTATATTTTTTATAAATTGTTTTTGGTCCTACACCTCGAGTCCTTTTGGCATAGTCTGTTCCTAAGATAGAACAGAACTTTCTTAAGTCGTCGATATCAAAATCATTTTCTACTGGCTCCCCAGCATCATCTTTAGAAATTATTTTATCATTCATTTGTTGGATAATATCATCACAACGATATTCATATATTTTCTTCTTATCTTTCATATCTCTACGAAGTGCCACTTTAGCACCGAAAGGAATAGGGTCGGTATCACCACTATATACGGCATCAACAATATCATTATTCGATAACAATGCAGCTATATGCTCACCTTCAAATCCTTTAGGAGCACAAATGAATGGTATAGATAAACAATTCAATACTAATTTAATATCGTCTATCATTTCAGTGCCTAAAACAAATGTTCGTTTCTCCATTTTATGAATTTCAATACCATTTGCTATTTTCTTATCCTGCCTTTTCTTAATTTCTTCAGCATCTATGATACCAACATCGTCCTCATCATCAGTATCATCAAACAACACATCGAGGCGGTCTTGTGCTTTTTTACGAGCACGTCTTCTATTAGCAAGTTCATTTAATTTAGCGGGATTATGGCTATCACTATCGGATTCAGTATAATCGAACACCCATATACTTTTAATATCAAGCAATTCATTAGAAACGATGTTAGCGATAACTGTATTAATATGTAAGGTTGGCTTACCACTAGCATCAGTTAATGTTTTAATACTCTTAGCACCTACCGCAGCTCTCCAAATTTCAGTCATAGCATCTATCGCCAATGTCTTATCTTTATAATCCTTTATTTTAACAATTCTAAAGGGGGTAAATGTTTTACTAAAATCTTTGACTCCCATATTTCGAATAAGTATATCTTATAATTGAATAAGTATTTCTTATATTTATATATTAATTCAATTTTTAATACGGACTATAATCAAAATTGAATATGATTTAATAATTTATAAAAACAATTACTGTAAAAACAATGACCGTTAACCCCTTCATTACATAGAAAAATACTACCCGGTGTATCAGATGGAAACAGTTATAATGATATTGGAGATTTGATTATACTTTATTATGAAGATAATGTAATATCTAGTAAAACTATTCTATTTGTAAAATCAATAGAAATTAATTCAAATGGTAAATTTGAATTTAGATTATTAAAGAATATATTTTATAGTAATAATTCAATTATTACACTTGTTGGTGATTGTACTTACTTATTCTATAAATCTAAATTTAATCAGGTGCATGGAATGTTTCAGCCGTTACTAATATGGAATCGATGTTCATGGATTCTAATTTTAATCAGGATATTTCATTGTGGGATGTATCAGGAGTGACTGATATGAGTTATACGTTCTTTAAATCTAAGTTCAATCGGGATATTTCTGCATGGGATGTATCGAGCGTTACTAATATGAAATACATGTTTCGATAGTCTAAGTTCAATCAGAATATTTATGCATAGAATGTATCGAGCGTTACTAATATGAAATGCATGTTTCGATGGTATAAGATCAATCAGAATATTTATGCATAGAATGTTTCAGCAGTTACTAATATGAAATGCATGTTTCGATGGTATAAGATCAATCAGGATATAAGCTGATGGGATATGTCAAACAAACCTTACATAGTGTTTGATAATTCTTGTTTTAGAATATATCAGCATGGATCGAATATGTTGATATTGATAATTATTGCGAATGTTATGAATGGATTTTTTATAATATATTGATTTGTTTAAAAATTGGATATAGTTTAATAATATAACAAATGATTAATGACCGTCAGCCGTTATATCCTCCATTACATAAAAAATAATATCCGGTGATTATATCAGATGAGAATAGCTATAATGATTTTAATTATTTAATCATATAATGATGGTTATTACCATGATATAAATATCAATATTAGTTTAAGTAAAATTAGAATTATAAAATCGAGAATACTTATAATTTTAAAATCAATCGAACTTAATCCCAATGGTAAATATGATTTCGGACAATTGAAGAACTTATTTTATAGTGATAAATCGACTATAAAACTAAATGGTAAATGTAATTATATGTTCTATTGTTCTGACTTCAACCAGGACATAAGCCGATGGGATGTATCAAGAGTAACCGATATGAACTATATGTTTGGAAGTTCTAAATTTACTCAGGATATTTCTGGTTGGAATACTAATTCTCTCATTTCTATGGATTATATATTTATATATTCCGAACACTACATTCTACATGGAATAAATCGAATATTAATTAAGATTTATTTTTTTATATTAAAAAATTGAATTTCTATATATTATTATAATAAACGACCGACTCAACGACCAATTTTAAAAAACTAGCGATGTTGTCCTCTAGGTATAATTCTTTTATCGGGGCTTTGATTGAGACTGCTAATAAGAGTGAGATTTTACATAGCCATTCTGCCGTATTAATGATTGGTGGAAAGCCTATGATGTGGGCATTTAATAAAGTAACGGGGGATAAGAATCAACATGCCGAGTTCTCAGTTATTTCAAAGTATATTAACCAGTCAGGGGTTTTCTCGCAGGGGCTTCACAAACAGTGGATTTTACCGTATAATGAAAAAGTATTATTTGGAAGATAAGATAATTAGACATCTAAATAAATCATCGATTGTTGTTATTAGGCATAAGAATGGAAAACTAACCATGTCGAAGCCTTGTAAAAACTGTATATCGTTTATGAAAACATTAGGAATAAAAAAAATATATTACAGTAATGAAAACGGTAATATAATAGTTGAAAATATCAAAAAAATTAAAACAACACACATATCTTGTACAAACAGATATTATCTATGATGACCAATTATTTTTTTTTATTAATCATTATTATAATAATTATAGGAGCGAACATCCCATTGAGAAATATCCCGATTAAATTTAGATCTACTGAACATATATGACATATCGGTAATATTCGATACATCCCAACGAGAAATATCTCGATTAAATTTAGATTTATTAAACATACCTTTCATATCAACGACTGAATGAGTATTCCACTTGCTTATGTTCTGATTAAATATAGATGACCCGAACATATATAACATACTAAATCTATCAGTATTATATTCTAATCTAATCTTACTTTTTGAATTATTATCTAACGCATATATTGGTAGTATTTTCAGATTTAATATTCTTTTTTGTTAATCTTTCTATTTTAATTTCTTTATCTTGTTCTAAATTATATACTTCACCACCTATTATAAAATCATTTTCGTCATTAAGTATAAAATTAAATTGTGTTTTTTTAGGATAAATAGTTGTTTTAATTAACGAATTATCTTTCTCAGATTTTTCAAATTGAAAACAGCAGACTGAGTAAGCTATGTCATCAAATACACGCTCTTCAAAAATATTTAATTGAATTATTTTAAACTTATCAATAAATAATTTTTTTAAATGTTTATCACCCTTTCTTATAGAACACCAAAAATTTAATGGAATAATAATAATACCTCCTAACACATCACTGTCTATAATATTCATTAAGAAACATTTGTATAGGTCATTCTGTTTATATTTATTATAAATCGTTTTATCTGTTGATTTATTCCTCACCAAGTATGGTGGGTTAGTAATATATCAGTATAATCTGGTGGTGTTAGTAATGTATCTCTTAATGTTATATCTTTATGTTTTGGTTCTATATCATACATTTCAACGGTGAATTTAGATAAATCAAAATTCTTTAACATATCTTTATTACCAGTAAACGGCTCTATTATATCAGAGACATCGTCTGGAATGGACATACCTTCCATTATATAAATTGGTTGTATAAAACTGTCCATATTTTTGTTTATTCATAGTATAAGGTGGTTGGATACAATAATATAAATTTTTTATTTCTTTTTTTCAGGTTTATTTTTATTTGGTTGTTGATTTGTTTGTGTCGCTGGCTGACTTGCTGTTCGTGTTAGTGGATTTGGTTGTTTCGGTTGGTTCTGATGGCTTGGCTGATTCTGATGGTTGGGTTCCAATGGTTCAGATTGAGTTTCGGTAAAATTAATGTTGTATCCTGGTCTGGGTGTTCCATGTGCATAGGTTACTGGAGAACTTTGTGCAGATATGCTTCGGTGTTCGTAAGGGATACTGATAGCATCACTTGATTTATTTGGTGGTGGTGCTGAACGATATAAAATATTTCCGTTATAAGTAACAATTGTTTTTAATTTATCAGACCATAATGACCTATCGATATAATCTAATAATGTTCCATAAATAATAATAATATAATCTTTAACAATACTGTCCATACCAGCATTTACGGTTTGGTTATCAGAGTATGTTTGTGATAAGTTTTCAATACCCCCGATAGAATCGTGAAGACTCTCAGCCATTTTAATTAATAAATAAATTCTCTTTTTGAATATCTTTTCATCATATGGCATATGGTCAGTTTCTTTAATATATTCAGTAATACTTAAATCTACCGACTTATATAAATCTTTAAGCACTCTTATCGTTTCAAACTTACCATCTCTATTCCACATTCTACTTAGCCATGTAATAATACCATTGTTATATACAGAAATTCCATTAGTCGTTGTTATTTTCTGTCCAATTCTAATTTGTCCAATAATTCTTAGTTGATTAAGTTGGTCATGGATAATATCATCCATCATTATATTTTATAAGTAAATAAAATTTAATATAAATGTTATATCTATAAAGATATATAATTATTATATAATGTCTAAAAAGGAAGAGTTATTTAACTATTCTGAGGAACCAATTAAAAAATGGATATCCGCTATTACTGGTATTGAATATGATAAGTTGTATTCAGAAGCACCTTGCGAAACAAAAGGCATTGTCGTAACTAGTTTAGATAACAAAAAATATAATGTATTCCTGAGTAATTCGAAAAACCCAGGTTTTTGTTTAACTAAGGATGAGTTTGAGGATGATGAAAATCTCAGAAGAGCAGTTAGTTTATTATATGAATCGGTATATACTACTTATGTTCTCATTGCTAAATGTATCGAGTATGACTGGGGTAGCTCCGACAATTCCGAGTATAATCCGACTCAGATAATGCCATTTTTCGACCAAGATACTTTTAGATTCTCCCCAAGTTTTGTAAATAAACTCGGTCTTGAAAGGAATAATATTTTTAAGAAACTTAAGGAAGTTGAACTTAAAATCTTAAATAAGAATTATACTGATAATAATAAAATAACAGTTTTTACAGAAAAGGCTACACTTATTAATAAAGCAATGGCTATTACTGATAAAATGATTGAGGATGAACAAAAGAAATGTTTAGAAAAAAATCAAAAACAACACCCATACTTATATATTTCATGTGTTAGATATGAACAATTCGGGAATAATCTTATCAAGTTTTAATTTTTAAACCCTGGTATAATTAATAAATGCATTATATAATTCAGGATCACAACATATAATTTTATCCATGTAATAACGTCTAGTATTTGATAAGGATTGTTTATATTTTATATTATATTCGTTAAACCTATTGGTAAGATTAGTAATACAAAATCGTATTACTATTATTTTTTCATAAGTTGTTAATGTTATATGGTCATCATCATTAAGATTATCAGATATAGCATTAAATTTTTCAATTAATTCATTTTCATCAAATATCTTAGCAAAATACATTTGATGATCCTGTTTATACGAACTTAATAATTCTTGAGTAAGATAATCTGTTAAATCAACAAAGTCATCTTCAACACGAACTTTGTTTTCTGTTAAACGGTCGTATATTAAAGTCATTCTATCAGTTATAATGTTATCCATTATGTTTTTAATTATACAAACTATTCAATTTTAATAAATTTATATTAAGTAGTATGCTTATATTTTATTATAACTATGGCTCATTTAATTGAAACTATTAAAATTTTAAATACTAAACTTTCAGAAGATGCTGATGCAACAACTAGTGTTTTAATTAAAACAATTAACCAAATATACGATTTATTTAAATTTAATAATGGAAAATTAAGTATACCCGGGGTTCCAGGATTAGCTGCGACTACCGATGTCAATGAAACTGACAGAGCAGATAAGCCAGTTGTTGATGCTGATAAATCATTAAATGGAAATATTAACTCTGAATGGTCTGATGATAGTCAAGATGAATACTTACTAGAACAAATACGATTAGAAGAACATATAGCTAGAAGAAGGCAGTTATTAAATACTACGACACCAACAACGGTGACTGTTGATCCAGAAACATTAGTATCGGAATCAGAAACATTAGTATCGGAATCAGAAACATTAGTATCGGAATCAGAGCCACCAAGTAAATGTATTTTTA
>Ga0181555_1004710_pt1 | contig 10369 bp, 9 predicted proteins | sample 011ome_15_FD_145601 | JGI IMG/M metagenome (GOLD analysis project Ga0181555, IMG submission 145601) | Coastal salt marsh microbial communities from the Groves Creek Marsh, Skidaway Island, Georgia - 011504AT metaG (spades assembly) | ecosystem: Environmental > Aquatic > Marine > Intertidal zone >...
CACGGAATACGCAGAATTCTCGCGGGATTGGCGCCCGCTGCAATCAGGGCATTTTCGGTGGAGTAGTTGTCTGTCACCACAGCATCAAGGGAGGCCACCACGTTTTGCAACCGGGTTAGTGTCCCGGCATCCTGCGCTGCACTGACCATCACATCGGTGGCGAAAGAGATACCGATGTGGGTGAAGCCTTCAGCTATCAGGTTCGCCGAGACCGTATCGAGCGGCCCCGACACGACAACGGAACCTTCTTCGACGAGCGCTCCGCGCAGAGCATCCCACGAGTCCGAGGGCGCTCCCGCTACAGACGTTTGGGGTTCACCCTCAGCCGAATAGGTCACCCTAACCATTTCATAGTCGCTGGTGAGAGTGTGAAACAACGCATCAAACCTCGCCACATGGGCATCAGCCCTATCAGTGACGAAAAACAGGGTCATGGGCTTCTATCGGCTACTCAAGACGTCAGCAGTGACGATGTCGTGGAACGCCACATCCCTGGTCAGTGTGGTTCCGAGCACCTCTCCCAGATGATCCGGGGTAATACATCCCGGCGCCGCCGGACGAAGAGCCACAACATCCTCAGCCGTAATGGTCTCTCCGGCATGCATGTCTCTGGCGAATCGGAGTCCACGTCGCTGTATCACGACCGTTTCCTTCTCATTGTCGGCAACAACTTTGGTGGGCGAGCCCAATGCTGCCTCAAGATCTCTCGTCCGCTCCACCATCTCCCGCCATGACAGCGGGGTCATCGAAAAGTGGTGATCGGGGCCTTCCTTGGTCACGTCATCCGTGAAGTGCTTCTCAATGATGCGAGCACCCAGGGCTACTGCACCCAACACGGTCACATGCCCGTGAGTGTGGTCAGAAAGTCCCAAAACTGCGTCGGGAAATGTCTCGCGATAGGTGTTCAACACAGCGAGGTGAATGTGATGAAGGTTTTCACTCACCCCGGTGTAGTTGGTGTTGCACTGCATGACCGAGTACGGAACGCCGTGTCGAGCGATAGTCGCTACTGCGTTCTCCACCTCTGCCAACGTAGCGGCACCCGTAGCCAGAATGATTGGCTTTCCCTTGGACGCCATGTGGTCAATTGCCTCTAACCAGGTGATGTCCCCCGAGCCGATCTTGTACGCGGGGACAAAGTCATCGACGAAGTCGATTGCTTCGATGTCATAGGGGCTTGTGAAGAAATCAATACCGATTGTTTTCGCATGGTCGGATAGTGGCTTCGTCCATTCCCAGGGCAGAGAAGCGTCCTTGTAGACCTCGTAAACACTCTTCGACCAGGACGCTTGGTGAGATTGTTGACCGCCAAGCTCGCGGAATCCTTTGTCGCTGACAATGTGGTCGGCGCGAAAGTGCTGGAACTTTGCCGCATCCGCGCCCGCCTCTTTTGCCAGAGTCATAAGCTCCAGTGCTCGGTCCAGCACGCCATCGTGGTTAGCCGCCACATCGGCGATGAAATAAGTCGGGTGGGACTCTCCAATGTGAACGTCACCAATTTTCATAAGCCCTCAATACTCCTTCTGTCCATAACGTTACGGCGCCGTACCGAGTTTCTTAGGTCGCCATGGGGCTGAAACTGCGATGGAGAGCCTCCGCAACGGCCCAATCTTGGGGCTCGTCGATATCGACGGTTGCCCAGTCAGGAAGGAAGTACGGGATGAACGGTTCAGCCATCATGGTCTCTTGCTCCATCCACTTCTGAGCAGTCGCCAAATAAAACTTTCCCGCATCAAAATACCTCTGAGGAAGGTCTTGGGTCCTCGAAAGGAGAGCCTCTGGATTGAGCAAGTGAAAGAGCCCATCCTTACTCTCCCCCACAGCACGTTCTAGCGGCGAGCGGTGACGCCCCACGGAAATTATGAACCGATTCAAAAGCGGCTCGGACTGAGCTTGGCGAAGAGCGTCATCAAGAAAAGATGTCTCAATTACCGCCGTGGGGTACACGCACATGACAATCTGGTTCGACCCTAGGCCAAGTGCCTCGATAGCGTGCCTAATCACCGGTGCAGTGCCAGCGGTGTCACTAGCGAGCTCGTCTGGCCGCAAAAATGGAGCCTCCGCACCGTGGACCAGTGCGATCCCAGCTATCTCTTCACTATCAGTTGACACAAACACTTTCGTGGTTGCCTCCATACCCATGCATGCGCGAATCGGCCAGGAAATAATTGGCCGACCATTGAAATCCTTGATGTTCTTCCCAGGAATTCTCTTGCTTCCTCCGCGAGCGGGGATAATCGCGACGACGTCCGCTGACATAGCGATCCCTAGCCGAGGGCGGAGGGCGCTGCCCCCGCCGACTTATTAACTAAGTTGCCCTCAATCCAAGATTGCAGCTCAGGAATGGTCATCCATTCCGAATTCTGATCACTCGTGTACACGAAATCTTCGGGAACTGCTTGTCCTGACTTCACCATGTCAGCACCTCTATCCCAGAGGTGAATGGCCGGGAGAATTTTGAAGTAGCCGTCGTATTCGTAGGTGGTGGGGGCGTCCTCGACACCAATCATCTGTTCGTGGAGCTTTTCCCCTGGTCGAATTCCCACCGTCTTCGTCGATTTGCCGGGCGCTACCGCTTCTGCGATGTCGGTAATGGTCATCGAGGGAATCTTCTTAACGTAGATTTCGCCGCCGACCATGTCCTCAAAAGCCGTCCACACAAGGTTAACGCCCTCGTCAAGGGTAATCATGAAACGCGTCATGCGCGGATCGGTTATGTGAAGGAGCTCACCCTTCTGCGCGGCATCAAAAAAGTAAGGAAGAACTGAACCCCTAGAACCCATCACATTGCCGTAGCGGACGACAGAAAACCGAGTGCCTTTGGAACCCGCATACGCGTTGCCTGCAACAAAAAGTTTGTCGGAAGCGAGTTTGGTCGCACCATAGAGATTAATGGGGCTGCTCGCTTTGTCTGTCGACAGCGCGACAACCTTCTTGACGCCCTTATCTATGCAGGCATCAATCAAGTTCATGGCACCCAAAATGTTGGTCTTCACAGCCTCGAAAGGGTTGTACTCCGCAGTGGGGACAATCTTTGTTGCTGCCGCGTGAACGACATAGTCGACTCCATCAACGGCTCGATACAGGCGATCTCGGTCTCGAACGTCACCAATAAAAAATCTGACACGCTTGTCGCCGTCAAAGAGCTTCGCCATCTCCCATTGCTTCATCTCATCTCTTGAATAGATGATGATGCGCTCGGGATCATATTTCTCGAGAGCTTTGGGGACGAAGGCATGCCCGAAAGAACCCGTTCCACCTGTGACAAGGATGGTGGAGTTTTTCATTGACATTCGGACTCCTGGTGTGAGCAATACTTCATCTCGGTAAGCCTAGCGAGCGAGCAGCGATTATGCGGGAGGGAGGTTGCCTCTCGCTTCGAAGGCGGAGCGAATCATGTCATCCAGCGAATGAGTCATCGCCCAATCAATGTCCCGAGACGCCCTCTCGCCAGACGCCACAACCCGCGCAGGGTCTCCCGCTCGACGGGGCCCGATCTCAGGGGAGAAGTCAATCTCTGTAACGCGAGACACCGCGGACATCATTTCGGCAACGGAGGTGCCGGTGCCGCTGCCCAGGTTGTAGGCGGGCTCGATAGTGTCGCCACGGTCCATGCGTCTGGCAGCCCCAACGTGCGCTTTCGCGAGGTCCGCGACATGAATGTAATCCCGAATGCAGGTGCCATCCTGGGTCTCATAATCATTTCCAAAAATCACCGGAAGACGATCGCTTTCCAGTCCCGCAAAAACCATCGACAACAAGTTAAAGGGGCTCACATCAGGCAACGAGGGTCCACCGGATCCCACCACGTTGAAATAGCGAAGACTGGTGTGCACGAGACCTGTTGCGGTCCCTTGGTTGCGCAGCAACCATTCACCAATGACTTTGGACTCCCCGTAGGGGGAGGTTGGGTTGAACGGGTCGTCCTCGGTGACAAGCCCGCTTGCCGCATTTCCGTAAACCGACGAAGACGACGAGAACACAATTCTGCCCACACCTTCGGCCTCCATGGCTTGAAGCAAGGACATCATCGCCGTCACATTCTGCTCATAGGTGTGGAGAGGCTTCTCCACAGAGATACCAGCGAACTTAAACCCGGCAATGTGAATCACACCGCTCACCGAATGCGTTGCGAGGGCCTCGCGAACCGCAGCAGTACTGAGAAGATCTGCCTCAATAAATGGCACGTCGGCGGGAACGAAATCACGCACCCCGGTCGACAAATTGTCGAGAACGACCACGGAAAGCCCCGCGCTCTGAAGCTCTCGAACCACATGGGCACCGATATAGCCGGCACCGCCAGTCACCATCCACGTCACGCTCACAGGCTAGCGCAGGCTACACAGAGAGATTGCGGGCGCGCACGGTCACAGCCCATGCGGCGACCTGGGATGCCCACGCAACTGGGTAGTTCCATATCCAGGAGAGAGCCTTCAGCAAAGCAGGCAGGTGCCGGTTCTTGACGATGATCGCTTCCCGAGTGGAAGAGGAGCGATCCGCCACGGTTGCGGAGTCAGCATGCCACCGAAAACGCGCAGAGACCGCGGGTGCGGTGATGAAATCACCCACTCTTCGCAATTTCAAGAAGACATCAAGGTCAAGCGCATAGCTGAGTCTCGAATCGAAACCTCCCACCGCTTCCAGGGCATCGAGACGAACTATCGTTCCCGGATGGGGAATCAGGTTGGGGCCCCAGGGCAAAAGGGCTGTGGCTAAGGGGCCAGCTTTGCTTCGCCCAATCACACTTCCTATGCCGTCAATGTAGTCACAGTGACCATAAGCAACAACGGCTGACGGCCGATTGCCCAAAGTCTCCATGAGCGCAGCTACTCCCTGAGGCACCAATTCATCGTCGTCACCGACCCAGACATAGAACTCCTCGGTGGTCCTGGCGCCAATTCCGGCGTTCACCGCATCAGCCATGCCGGAGCCTGGATCATCAATCAGCACGGCACCGTACTGGCTACCCAGGGCGCGAGCCTCCACCGCGTCAGTAGGGACGACCATCGCCACTGTCGTGGTGACTAACCCTGCCAGGTCGCGGCAGGAGCGAAGCGTGGTCTCGAGAAACTCCAAGCGGTCACCGAGTGTTGGAAGAACAACGAGAACAGATGCTGGAGCCACGGACCAAACCTTTCACGTCTCACGCTTTAGGCTAGTGAGTGTTGGGGAGGCAGAGGACACAATGAAGACCACAGACACGATTTACATCGCCGGTCATCGAGGTTTGGCGGGATCGGGAATCTGGAGGCACTTCACCAAAGCCGGATACACAAACCTCGTCGGACTCACCTCACAAGAGCTCGACCTTACAAATCGCGACGCAGTGATGTCCGCGATGAAAGACATCTCCCCCGACGTGGTGATTGACGCAGCCGCCAAGGTGGGCGGTATTCACGCGAATGACACCTATCCAGCGGACTTCCTGAGCGAGAACCTGCAAATGCAGGTCAACCTCATGGACGCAGCCCACCATGCGGGGGTTGACCGATTGCTGTTTCTAGGATCGTCGTGTATCTACCCCAAGTTTGCCGAGCAGCCCATCCAAGAATCATCTCTGCTGACTGGAGCCCTGGAAGGCACCAACAGCGCGTATGGCATCGCCAAGATCGCTGGAATTCTCCAGGTCCAAGCAACCCGGAGACAGCATGGTCACCGGTGGATTTCCGCGATGCCCACCAACCTGTACGGACCGAACGACAATTACCACCCCGAGAATTCTCACGTCCTTGCTGCCCTCATTCGTCGTTTCCACGAAGCCAAAGAAAATGGAGCCAGTGAAGTCGTTATTTGGGGAACGGGAACTCCCTTAAGGGAGTTCCTCCATGTTGATGACCTGGCCTCTGCCATCGAGTTCCTCCTGAAGAACTACGACGACCCAGAAACCATTAACGTCGGCTCCGGTCAGGAAGTCTCCGTTAGCGATCTCGCGGCGCTCATCGCTGATGTTGTGGGCTTCGAGGGAAACATTTCTCACGACCTCTCCAAGCCTGATGGAACACCGCGAAAGATATTGGATAGCTCACGGCTTCACACGATGGGGTGGAGCCCTAAATGGCAACTCCGTGACGGAGTTGTGGACGCTTACGCCTGGTTTGTCGCGAATTCGGCGTCACTTCGCATGGTTTAGTCCAAACCTGCGTGAACCACCCAGACCACAGCATCCTCTGACTGAGGCAGAAGCGTCTCACCGGGTAACGCGAGTACCACGTCTCCTCGGTGCAGCGGGGTCTCTTCAGAGTTCCTCACTACAGCAACCCCACTCTCCACGAAGCACACTGAGGGACTAACGAGAGAAAATTTCTGTGCGCCATAACTCAGGCGGTGAACCGAAAAATCGGCTGCGAAATCTTGGTAGGTGTCGAGATGCATGCCCTTTATCGGGCTCGCGAGTCTTGGTCCGCTGGTTTGCGTGAAGTCACTCAATTCCATAAAGGCTTGGGCGTCCTTGTGTTTTGAGGTCAGGCCTGCTCTGATGACATTGTCACTGGGCAACATCACCTCGAGCCCGAGCGCTTCAACATAAGCATGAATTTCGCCCGATGGCACAAACAGCGCTTCGCCACGTGTCAGATATACATGGTGCATCAGAAGAACAAAAAATATGCCCGAGTCACCGGGGTGAGCTGAGGACACCTGCTGCAACAGCTGAACCTCAGCAGCAGTTGCAGAATCAAGGTGTGATGGAGTGATCGACGCTAACCACTGTTCGAGCTCCAACATGACTTTGCTCTGGTCCGATATCTCTTCGGTAATCACACGAGAGGCTTCACGAGGGTCACGTGCCACTGGTCCAAACAACTCAGCTAAGCGTTGAGGCGCACCTGCACTCAGCCATCGTGCAATTCTCCCGTTCACGGTCGCCTCATCGGCAAAGCCAGCAAGACCGACAAAGTCGTCAGACAGAGCGATGATGAGTTCGGGTTTTGCAGAGCGGTCCTTATATGTTCTCTCGCGACTCTCAAGCGGAATTCCTGCTGCCTCCTCCCGATCAAATCCAAGTTCTGCGTCGTGTTGGCTCGGATGAATTTGAATAGACAGCGGCCTCTCGGCGGCGAGGAGCTTTACGAGAAGCGGAAATGCTGTCTCTGTTTTTTCTAACCATGACGGTAGATCTTCGAACCCAGTCGGAGTGGAAATTTCGCACTCGGCGAGCAGATGATTGCCCCACCAAATCTCTGCCTCCGGGAATCCCGAGGGCTCGCGTCCTAGGGCATGTGATAGCGCCCCTGGAACTCCCCAGTCATAGTGCTTGAGCTGAGCATGCAACGGAAACGCCATACCAGTGAGCCTAATCGGAGGATCAAGAACCGATGAGGCGACCCTCTCGGTCCCGCTCTGCCAGAATGAAGCCGTGCCAAAGTCCACTGCAACCCCTCGTTCCCGCTCCCTCGAGCAAGACGCTTGGGTTGTCGTTCCCATTTTCAATGAGGCAGAAGTAATTGGGCCCGTCGTCGCCAACCTCACCGATTATTTCGCGCATGTTGTGTGCATAGACGACGGTAGCTCTGACAAGAGTGCAGAGCTTGCTCGTCAAGCCGGGGCGCGTGTACTTCAACACCCCATGAATCTTGGGCAAGGAGCTGCACTCCAGACCGGTTTTGACTATGTCTCTAGCCAACCAGGTGCGACTCACGTCATTACTTTCGACGCGGATGGTCAACATCTCGTCAGTGATGCGCTTGAAATGCTCGAGCTAGCCAAGCGCAAACGTATTTCTGTGGTGTTCGGGTCGCGCTTCCTGGATAAACGCACAAAGCCCGGCCTCAAGAAAAGGATCGTGCTGAAACTGGCGGTTCTCTTCACACGAGTCTTGACCGGTCTCCGGCTGACCGATGCTCACAACGGATTGCGGGTGTTGAGTATGGAGGCACTGGGATTCGTAAGGTTGGAACAAAACGGAATGTCTCACGCGACAGAGATCGTCCATCAAATCGCAAAATCTCGATTGGCGTGGCGTGAATATCCCGTTGAAGTTCTGTACACGGAATATTCCAAGCGAAAAGGTCAGTCACTATGGAACGCAGTGAACATTCTCATCGACCTGATTCTCAGATAGGAGTCACGCCATGTTGAGTCAATGGATTCTTGCCCTTGCGCTGGTTCTCGTCGGGCTTTACCTTCTGAAAGCCCGCAAGAGCGCTTCACAACAAGCTATCAGAAGGCTGTTCATCATCGTTGCCCTTATCGCCGGCTTTGTTGCGGTGCTCTTCCCCAACTACACAACGCTGGTGGCCTCGTACCTGGGAATCGGCAGAGGCGCAGACCTTCTGTTGTATGCCTTCGTGGTGTTTGCGCTTTTTTATGTTGTCCATCAATACCGCAGGCAATTGTGGCAAGAGAAGGTGACGACCGACCTGGCCCGAGCACTCACGTTGGCTCAGGCGGAGATTGAAGACCTCAAGGATTCCCGAAAGGGCTAGGTCAACCGAATAAGGTCGCCGACGGCGATCGCGCTGGTTGCGGTTCGATCGGTGTTCAGGCTCAGCAAACTGTCCAACGGGACAGATCTCCGTTCGGAAATTCTGGTGAGGGTGTCGCCCTCTTGGCCTCGGTGGTAGGTCATTGTCGTTTCTGACACCCCAACCTTCAGCCTCTGACCGATGATGATTCGGTTGGGGTTTCTAATGCCGTTGTCCGCGACGAGCTTTGACACCGTCGTGTTGTTTCTAAACGCAATCCGAATGAGCGTGTCACCCCTGGCAACGGAATAGAACACATCGTTGGTTTGGGTTTGACTGACGATCGGTTCGAGAGCTGGCAGCGGAGTATCAGAGGATTCTTCGGTCGACTCGTCTGATTCCGCCGGGGTCTCGGTGTCAGTGCTCTCGCCTTCCGCGGGAGTCTGCGATTCATCACTCGGCGCGTTCTCTGTTTGGGCGTCTCGTGCTGAACCTGCAGCAACGACGATTGAAGAATCGAGAATCACGGGAGAGTCAACGGTCCTGACCACACCCTTCTTGGTGATGGTGAGGACCTGGCCAACACGAATGAGAGCTCCTCCCCGGGGGAGTGAGTTCTCTGCGACCACTGCGCTAACGCTCACGCCGTTTGCCCTCGAGATTGCCCAGACTGTGTCGCCTGATTTCACAGTGTGACGAGTGACGATGTCTTGATTGACTTCCGTCGCTTGCACGGTCAAGGGATTCCACGCAACACCATCGGAGGATTCGAATGCCGTGCCATCCGCCATCAGGATGGCGTAATTGCCACCCGAGGTTTGTCCAAACTCTGACACTTTGTTGCTGCCAGAAGACCCCGGTGCGATGCCAATTCGCTGCCAACTGGTGAGGTTGGAGGAAGTGGCCATGGTGCCATCGCGATCAACGACCATGGTGACACCATCTCGGGTGGTCGCCATTGTGCGGAAATCCTTGGTCGGGTTGAACCAGTAGTTATAGACGCGCCAGAAGTTACGGTTCCCATATGCGCTGCAGGAGTCGCCCACTGACGCCAGGTTGACCAGCGCAATGTCGTTGGGGGTGTAGGGGGTGTAGTAGTACAGCCCAGCAGTTGCCTGGTTCTTGATAGCGACAGGCCTCGTGCCACACGAGGCGTTCGGGTGCAGGCGAACTGGGACTGTTTGGCCGACCGGGAACCAGGTAAAGAATCGTGATGTCCCCGGAGGGTTCGAATAACGCTTGAATTGTTTCGCTGCGTTGTAGACCTGGTTATAGAAGCCAAAGAACTGTGCGTCACACGGAGCGGTGTCGGGACAGGCATATCCGGTGGCTCGCTCAAATCGAATAGCAGACGGTGCGCTGAGCGTGACCAACGACTGTTCTTTTTGAATGAGAACGAGCAACGCCTCGACGGACACACCACATGCAGCGGAGACCTTGTGAAGAATCTGCGCGGCGGTTTCATTCTCGGAACCCTCATACGCATTGCACAGCACCGTCTGGTCTCGGGAGAATGTGGTTTCGGTGTAGTCCTTCATACACACGAATCCCTCGCGACAATCAGGGTTGCGTTGCTGCAGGAACGCTTGGATTTGCTCCACAGTCATCGAGGCCGAGCGGAAAAACTCCGCGTCACTGATTAGATTCCCGGGATCAAAGGCCGACCCAAGAGGCAACATGAACCGGGTCCAGCTCTTACCATCAGAGCTTCGCGCTGCCTCAAAGTAGGAGGTTGCCAGGAACTGGCTCCCTGTCCAGACGACGGACGAGACCCCGCTCTTGGTCAGACCAAAATCGCTTGAAGTCCAACTGGTGCCCTGATCTTCAGACCAGTACAACGCTCCATTTGCATCGGCACCTACCCACAATGAGCTATTCCTTGCCCCGTGGATGATGGTGGGGGCAGCGGTCTCACTCGCGGCCTCTTCATTGGCCACTGCTGGGGTTGCGGGCATGGCGATAACCCC
>Ga0181555_1004718_pt1 | contig 10355 bp, 6 predicted proteins | sample 011ome_15_FD_145601 | JGI IMG/M metagenome (GOLD analysis project Ga0181555, IMG submission 145601) | Coastal salt marsh microbial communities from the Groves Creek Marsh, Skidaway Island, Georgia - 011504AT metaG (spades assembly) | ecosystem: Environmental > Aquatic > Marine > Intertidal zone >...
AGAAAAAAAAGAAGCCACAGATATTTTTGAAGTAATGGAAAAGAAACTTTTTCATTACATAATGCGTCCAGCAATGATCTTAACTTGGATTTTTGGTTTAGTTCTGATTTATTTAAATGGTATAGAGATATTTTCTCAACTTTGGATGCAAATAAAAATTATTCTAGTTATTTTATTGTCAGCTTATAATGATTATCTTGGAAAATGCCTCGTATCTTTAAAAAATAATTCTAATACTAGATCATCAAAATTTTTTAGAATAATTAATGAAGTTCCTACAATAATGCTGATTTTTATTGTTTTTTTAGTCATTTTCAAGCCAATCTAGGGTTGAAATAACAATTGTAGTATATATATTAGTTTAATCTTTAAGGTCCTTACAATTTAAATCATGAACATTCAAGAGTTAAAATTAAAATCTTCTGAACAACTTATTACGCAAGCTGAAGAACTTGGTATTGAAAACGCTAGTACATTAAGAAAGCAAGAAATTCTTTTCGCAATCTTGAAAAAAGTTGCAGAGAAAGAAGAAATTACTGGAGCAGGTGTTTTACAATTACTACAAGATGGTTTTGGCTTTCTAAGAGCAATGGAATCAAACTATTTACCTGGACCAGATGATATTTATGTTAGCCCAAGTCAAATTAGAAAATTTGGTTTGAGAACAGGTGATACTGTTGAAGGACCAGTTAGAGCACCCAAAGAAGGTGAAAGATATTTTGCGTTACTTCAAGTCAGTAAAATTAATTTTGAAGAACCTGAAAAAGCAAGACACAAAATTGCATTTGATAACTTAACACCTCTTTATCCAGACCAACAGATGGTAATGGAAGTTGAAACTACAAAAATTGAAAAAAAACCTGATTTAACACCTAGATTAATTGATTTAGTAAGTCCAATTGGTAAGGGTCAAAGATCAATTATAATTTCACCTCCCAAAGCAGGTAAAACAATGATTTTACAGAGCATAGCTAATTCAATAGCTAAAAATTACCCAAAGAGTTATCTGATTGTTTTGTTGATTGATGAAAGACCTGAAGAAGTTACTGATATGCAAAGAACTGTAAAAGGTGAAGTGATTAGCTCAACCTTTGATGAACCAGCTCAACGACACGTTGCTGTTGCCGAGATGGTAATTGAAAAGGCAAAAAGATTAACCGAACATAAAAAAGACGTGGTGATTTTATTAGATTCGATTACACGATTAGGGAGAGCTTATAATGCTGTTATACCAAGTTCAGGTAAAGTATTGACCGGAGGTGTAGATGCAAATGCACTTCAAAGACCAAAAAGATTTTTTGGTGCTGCTAGAAATATTGAAGAAGGTGGTTCGTTAACAATTATTTCTACAGCCTTGATTGATACAGGAAGTAGAATGGACGAAGTAATCTTTGAAGAATTTAAAGGAACAGGTAATAGCGAAACCGTTTTAGATAGAAAAATTGCGGATAAAAGGATTTATCCAGCTATTGATATAACAAAATCTGGAACCAGAAGAGAAGAACTGCTATTTGATAAAAATGATCTTCAAAAAATGAATGTTTTAAGAAGAATAATTGCTCCTATGGGCACTATGGATGCTATTGAATTTATCAACTCAAAGTTAAAAGATACAAAAAATAATGCAGAGTTTTTTAATTCAATGAATAAACCAGCATAATTTTTTAAATTTTTAAATTTTCATAAATATAATAATAAAAATTTTTAATTTTATTTTTTACTACATCTAAATAATTTATATTGATAATAAATGAATAAAGAAAATTTAGAATATAAAAAACTTTTTGAACAAAAAAAATATTCAGAGTTAATTTTTTTAATTCAGGCTTCAAAGAAAGAGGAGGAATTATCAGCAGGAGAATTAAACCTCTTGGGAGTAACAAGGTTATTGGTAGAAAAGAATGAGAAAACCATAAAAATGTCTCTTAAAAATTTTGAAAAAGCATACTTAAAAGATAAAAATTCTAAAATAGGCCTAGATGCATTAAAAAATTTTATTAATCTCACAGTAGATCTTTATAAATTTCCTGAAACCGAAATAGACACAAATAAAACTCTAAACTATTTCAAAGAAGCAAGAAATTTTTGGGGATATGACAAAAATTTAATGTTGGCTATAAAGCGTTTATACTGGCGTTTAAATGAAGTTAGTAAGGTTCAATCAATCTTGTTTGAAATGATAAAAAATCAAGAACATGACTCTACAACTTTGTGTTCATATATTTATAGCAGAGGGTTTGATAATAATTGGAAGCAGAAAGATTTTTTTGAGTTTGCTGAATTCCTTCAAAAAAAAACAATAGATATTGAAAAAAATAATTTAGTTAAGTTAAAAGCTACCAAATCAAAAAAATTAAAATTAGGATTCTTATCTGGAGACATAAGATCAAATCATTCAGTAACTTATTTTTTAAAAACAGTGCTTTTAAATTATGATAAAGAAAATTTTCAAATTTACTTATACTTTAACCATGAAACAGATGATGAAACTACAGAAGATTTTAAAAAACTTGTCTATAAATCCACAAATATTAATGATCTGAATGATACAGAAGCAATTAATTTAATTAGAAATGATGAAATTGATATTGCCTTCGATTTAATGGGAGCCACTTCTTCACATAGAGAAACTCTATTTAAAAACAAAATAGCACCAACACAAATTAATTGGATTGGATATTGCAACACAATGGGCTTAAAAGAAAATAATTATATAATTGCCGATCCTCATCTAATTAACAAAAATGAAGAACATCTTTATTCAGAAAAAATAATATATATGCCACAAATTTGGAACTGTCATTCTGGATCAAAGAGTGAGAGAAAGTTTATTGATGCTCCATACAAAAAAAATAATTTCATAACATTTTGCTCATTTAATAATTTTTGCAAAATAAACAAAAATGTTATTCATACCTGGTCTCAAATTTTAAAAGCTATTAAAAATTCTAAACTTATTTTAAAACCTTCTGGGAGATTAGACGCACGTAGATTAAAAGCTGAGTTTAAAAATTGCGGTGTCGAAAATTCAGTAATTTTTAAAGAAAATTTAAAATCTGTCAAAGATCATCTTAAATCATATAACGATATAGATTTAGCATTAGATACATTTCCTTACAATGGTGTTACAACATCTTTTGAAGCAATATGGATGGGTGTCCCAGTGTTGACAATGAAAGGGTATAATTTTAATTCTAGGTGTGGAGAGTCGATAAATAAAAATATTGGAATGAAATCTATGATAGCTGAAGATGAAAATGATTATATAAACAAAGCTATAGAGTTATCAAAAGATCTTGAGAAATTAATTTCTATTAGAAAAAAAATATTTGATGATGCAATTTCTAGCCCTTTATTTAATGTAAAAAATTATACAAACAATTTTTTCAATCTAATTAAAAATTTGTAAAATAAATTATGAAAGTTGGAGAAAAGATAAAGAATATTTTAAAACATTATAAAAATAAAGATTATAATAAGGCGATTTCTATTTGTGAAAGTATTGTAAAAATAAATGATAAAATACCTGAAGTATTTAATCTTTATGGTTTAGTTTTGCAGGCACAAAATAATCATAAACAAGCGATTAATTATTTTAATAAGTCAATTTTTCTTAATTCGAGGGATCATTCTAGCTATAATAATTTGGCTAATTCATATAAATCACTTTATTTGAATGATCTTGCAATTGAAAATTTCGAAAAGTGTTTAAAAATTTATCCTGAATATTTACCTGCACTAATCAATTTTGCTGTTCTCAAAAAAGAATTAAATGAACATAAGTCTGCGATACATTTTTTTAATGAGGCACTTAAAATCAAAGATGGATCAAATAAAATTAAATTATTATTTAGTATAGCAGAGTGTTATAAGGAACTAGGTGCTTTTCAAAAATCCATACAAACTCTAGAAAAAGTCCTGAAATTAGACAAAAATAATACAGCCGCATACTACTTACTCAGCAAATTTATTAATTTTAAAGATGAAAATACATATTTAAAAGAAATGGAAATTCTAAATAACGATCACAATCTATCAGATAGCGAAAAAATAAATCTTTGGTTTGCTCTTGGTAAAGTATTTGAAGATAAAAATGAATATGAAAAATCTTTTAATTTTTATAAAGATGCAAATCATAAAAAGAGAAAATCTATTAATTATGACATTAGCTATTATAATAATTTAAAAGTAAGCATAATTAATTTTTTTCAAAAAAATAACATTGTCAAATTAAAAAATTATAATGATAATAAAATAATTTTTATTTGTGGGATGCCACGTTCAGGTACTACTCTTGTAGAACAAATTATAAGTTCTCATAACAGAGTTACTGCTAGTGGTGAAACATCGATATTGTCTAATATATTTGGAAACCATTCATCTCTTTTAATGGGTAATAATCAAGATAGAATATTAAATTTTTTTTCTGAAAATTCTCTTTCAATTAATAATTATTATTTTAAAAGGCTTAAAAATTTAAGATTAGATAAAAATGTGATTACAGATAAAACAGTCCAAAATTTTATTTGGATTGGATTCATTCGTTCTATTTTTCCAAATTCTAAAATTATTCATTGTTATAGAAATCCAAAAGATACCTGTTTATCTATTTTTAAAAATAACTTTGATCATTCATTTATGAGTTGGTCTTATAAAGAACAGGAAATAATTGATTTTTATAATTTTTATAATGATTTAATGATATTTTGGAATAATAAATTTCCTGATGAAATATACAAAATTAAATATGAAACTTTGATAAATGATCCTGAAAATGAAATCAAAAAATTAGTTTCTTTCTGTGATTTGGATTGGGATCCAAGTTGTTTAAACTTTCATAATAATAAATATCCTGTAAAAACCGCAAGTAGTACACAAGTCAGACAACCAATGTACAAAACATCTCAAAATTATAGTAAAAATTATGAAAAATTTATGAGTCCGATATTCGACAAAATTAAAACATAATAGGAATAATTAATTTTTTTTTGATATTTTTATATAAATATTTTCTAAGTTTTTCGTTAACTCAATACTATTTATAGAAATACATTCCTTCGTTTTTGCTTTAATTTTATTTTTTAAATTAGCTAATTTTTTCTTATTTGTGCCCAGTTCGAATGCTATTTTCTCATATTCATTTTTATCTTTTGCAATCAATTCATTCATATTTATTGAAGAATAAATGCTAGCGGCCACTCTAGATGCAAACGAATTTCCCATCATTGTTACCATCGGCAAACCTGCTCTAATATTGTCATATGTAGTTGAATGAGCGTTATAAGGAAAGGTATCAAGACATATATCAGCCAATTCCAGTCTTGCTAAATGATCTTCTATATTCTCTGTTCTTTCTGCAAAAATAATTCTTTTTGGATCAAGATTTCTTTTTTCAGCCTCTAAAATTATATTTTTTTGAGAAATTGAGTTTTTTACCAAAATCCACAATATACTCTTGTCTACCCTTTTTAAAATATTTATCCAAATATCAAAAATATGTGGTGTGATTTTATTTTGATTATTAAATGAACAAAATATTACTTTATTTTCTGGCAGTTTAAAGTCAGACCTTAACGTATTATTTGTTTTAACTTCTTTTCTATGAGACATGGGCAAATAACAATTAGGTAAATATAAAACTTTTTCTGAGTAAAATTTCTTTTTTTCTTTAGGAATTGTTACTTGATCAGCCAAAATATAATCAAAACAATTAGTTCCCATAGTGCCAGGATAACCAAGATAATTTATCTGTGTTGGTGCTATGCGTTTTATGTAAATACTCGTCCTTTCATTTTTTGTAAAACCAGTTAAATTTACTGCAATATCTATATCTAAATTTCTTGATAAATTTATTACTTCTTGATCTGACATATCTTCAATATTTATAAATTTATCTACAAGTTTTTTTATTTCTTCCCTAAATGAGTTATTGTTTCTTTCTCCATGTGAAAAAGCATAAATTTCAAATTTCGATTTATCATGTTGTTTTAAGATATCTCTTATAGAATGAAGAACAGGATGATCATGATAATCAGCAGAATAATATCCAATTTTTATTTTTTTCTTTTCTTTATTTTTAAACTTAAAGTTCAATTTTTGAATACTGCCGTATTCTTTATTAAAAAATTTTTCTGTGTTCATTTTGTCTAGATTTTCGTCATCGATTAAAGTTTTAATTGCGAGTGGATCAAAAATTGCTCTATCATTTATTATACTCTTTTTAATTTGATCTAATGTTTTGTCATAATCTTTCCAATCACAAATATGCAACTTACAATGAAATATTTTACCAAGTAAATATTCTTGATTGGGGTTCAAAGAAAAAGCTTTAATAAAATTATCAATAGCAAATTGATATTGTTTTAATTCTTTTAAAACTGTAGCTTTATTGATCAAAGCATCTGAATAATTTGGATTAATCTTTAAAGCTAAATTATAATTTTCAAGAGAAAGAGGCAATTTATTTAATTCCTTGTATAAATTCCCCAAACCATTGTAGGCTTTAAAATTTTTATTGTTTAATCTAATTGCATTTTCAAAACATTTTAAAGATTGCTCAAACAATTTTAGATTTTTTAAAGCTATTGCTTTATTAACGTAACAATCAACATGATTTATATTTAAATTTAAAGCTTCGTCATAATTTTTTATTGCATTTTCATAATCACCTATTTCTGCCAAAGCTATTCCAATGTTGTTATAAGAGTCCGATATTTTTGGATTTAACTTTATTGATATATCTAAATTTTTTATCGCTAAATCATATTTTTTGTTTTGCAAAAAAGAGGTTCCAAGTAAAAAATATAACTGTCCATTGTTTTTGTTTTTTTTTATAAGGTTCAAATAAATCTTTTGAGCCTCAGATAATTTTCCTGAAAGATGAAATTTTTTTGCTTTCTCTAGCAGTTGAATTAAAGTTTTTTCCATTAATGATTTAAATATCCGAGTTCAACCATTTCTTTTTGAAATTTTTTTTCAATCTTTCTTTTTATTTCATCTGGTAATAATTTTTTCCAATTATTTTCAGGCCCTAAATTAAAAAATTTTTTTTTGTTTGAATTTTCGTCTAATGTAGCTTCATCAAAACCAAATTTTTCCTCTAATTTTTTTAAATTATTAAAAGAGTTTTTTTTAATTGCTTCTTTTATTTTGTTTGTTGTTATTTTAATCTTTAAAAGATTTGATACATAATTAGATATTTTTTCAAAAGTTTTTTCTGGTTTATGAATTAAATCTTCATAACGAATTAATAGATAATTCTTTTTAAATTTTTTCCAAGAATTATAATGATTTTTCCAATCCGAAATTAAAATTGGAAACTCAGTTTGTCTAATATAATTTTCTTTTATATCCAACTTTCCTGAAAATCGCTGTTCATCAAATAAAAATTCTAAAGCATTTTCATAACTTCCGAGAGAATAATGATTTATTAAAGAAGTAATTATATTTCTAGGGTCCCTTACAATATGTATGGTCCCCAAACTGTTTTTATAGTTCGTGAAAGGAAAATTATTTACATAGCATAGGGAATTATGAGTTTTTAAAAACCTTATTTTTTTACTTAAATTAATAACATTTTGGGTTGTTTCCCAATTTTTAGCTATTTTTTTAAAATCTTTAAAATCATCAAGTATATCTTTAAAATCGTCAATTACTGGGTAAGATCTAATTGTATTCATATCCTGTAATAAATTTTCTTTAATATTTTCTGATATCAAAGAAATTATAAAGGATCTGATCCAGGTGTTGCCACTTTTTGGGTATGAGGACAACCATATTATCATAATTTTTATTTATTTGTTTTTATAAATATTTTGTAATTCTTAAATAATTATATTAATTTTTTGGATACTAGATATATTTTCCTAGATGACAATTTATGCTTTATCAAGTGGACCAGGTATATCAGGAATCGCAGTAATTAGAGTGTCTGGCAGACAGACATCTAATGTAATAAAGCTTTTAACTGGCAAAGAAGTGCCCAAACCTAGAGTGGCAACTCTTAGAAAAATCAACAAAATTAACAATTCTGAGCTTATTGATGAAGGAATAGTTCTGTGGTTTCCTGGGCCAGAAAGCTACACAGGCGAAGATATGGCCGAAATACAGGTTCATGGAAGCAAAGCTGTTATTGATGCTCTTCATGCTTCTATTTCTGACATTGAAAATTGTCGCTTAGCGGAACCAGGTGAGTTTACAAAACTTGCATTTCAAAATGGAAAAATAAATTTGCTAAAAGCTGAGAGTATTGCAGATTTAATTTCTTCTGAGACTGAAATTCAAAGACAGCAAGCAATTAAAATTATGAATGGAAAATCTGCTGAGCAATTTAATTTTTTAAGAGATAAACTCTTAAAAATTTTATCTCATGTAGAAGCAAAAATAGATTTTCCAGATGAGGATTTGCCAAATGATATTTTAAAAGAAATTAAAAAAAGTTCAGATGAAGTTTTAACAAATATACAACAAATTTTAGATGATCAAAAAGTTGGAGAAAGAATAAGAGAGGGTTTTAAGATAGCAATTCTCGGACCTACTAATGCAGGTAAATCTAGTCTCCTAAATCATTTATCGAATAGAGATGTTGCAATAGTCTCAGAGATTGCAGGAACCACAAGAGATGTAATTGAAACACATCTTAACATAGATGGTTATCCAGTAATTGTTTCTGATACTGCCGGTATAAGGGACTCTAAAAATGAAATAGAAAAGAAAGGTATTAAATTATCTTTAAGTAGAGCAGAAGAAGCTGATTTGAGGTTGGTAGTCATTGATGTTAAAAACCTTAAATTTACTGATGTTTTGAAAGGTTTGTTAGAACAAAATGCAATTTTAGTAATTAATAAATCAGATCTTCTGGAAGGAGATATTGATCTAGAAATTAAAAAATTAGATCATGTATTAATTTCAATTAAAGAAAATTTAAACATTGATGAATTAATTTTAAAAATAAAAAATAATTTAAAAAACAAATTTATAACAAGTGATGATATTTTAATTACCAGGGAACGACACAGACAACATTTGGAGCAATGTTTAGAGTATCTAAAAAATTTTAATAAAAAAAATGAAGATGAGGATTTTGATAAAGCTGCAGAGGATCTAAGATTAGCTACTAGACATTTAGGTATGATAGTTGGAAAAGTTGATGTTGAGGAGATATTAGGCAGTATTTTCAACGATTTTTGTATAGGTAAATAATACCTTATTTTCTTTATTTTTAACTCCTTTTTTACAATAAAAACGCTGATAATTAGAGCTTATTTAAGCAAAATTATACGCACCTTGTAAATATAATAATCAGTTATAAATTTAGCTTATGAAAAATGATTTATCATTCGATGTTGTAGTAATAGGCGGTGGTCATGCGGGCTGTGAAGCAGCCGCAGCTTCTGCCCGACTAGGAGTTAACACTGCGCTATTCACTCACAAGAAAGAAACTATTGGAGAGATGTCTTGTAACCCAGCAATAGGGGGTTTAGGTAAAGGTCATTTGGTAAGAGAAATAGATGCTCTTGATGGTGTTATGGGTGAGGTTGCAGATAAATCGGGTATACAATTTAGGTTATTAAATAGAAGTAGAGGCCCAGCAGTAAGAGGACCAAGAACTCAATCAGATAGATCATTATATCGTAAATATATGCAAGAAAAACTTGCAAACTACTGTAATTTAAGCATTTTTTCTGATCCTGTAATAAAGTTTATTTTTGATATAAATACAATAACTGGCTTTATAACTAAAGAAGGCAAAAAAGTTTTATGTTCTAAGTTAATACTAACGACGGGCACTTTTTTAAATGGTTTGATACATATAGGCGATGAAAGAACACCCGCTGGAAGGTATGATGAGAAACCTTCAACAGGATTAAGTGAACAATTAGAAAAATACAATTTTAAAATAGGAAGATTAAAAACAGGAACCCCTCCCCGACTTGACTCGAGAACAATTAATTATGAAAATTTAGAAGAACAGTTTGCAGATGATGATCCTTATTTTTTTTCTTTCTTAACTAAAAAAAATATTAACAAACAAGTTTCATGTCGTATGACTTATACTAATGATAAGGTTCATAAAATTATCGAAAAAAATTTATCTAAGAGTGCTATGTACTCTGGAAGCATACAAGGTGTTGGGCCTAGATACTGCCCATCTATTGAAGATAAGATAGTAAAATTTGCTGATAAGGGCCGACATCAGATATTTTTAGAGCCTGAAGGGTTAAATGACCATACAATTTACCCAAATGGAATCTCTACATCACTTCCAGCTAATGTGCAGCAAGAAATATGTAACAATATCAGTGGTTTAGAGAATGTATCTATTATAAGACCAGGATATGCTATAGAATATGACT
>Ga0181555_1004728_pt1 | contig 10338 bp, 14 predicted proteins | sample 011ome_15_FD_145601 | JGI IMG/M metagenome (GOLD analysis project Ga0181555, IMG submission 145601) | Coastal salt marsh microbial communities from the Groves Creek Marsh, Skidaway Island, Georgia - 011504AT metaG (spades assembly) | ecosystem: Environmental > Aquatic > Marine > Intertidal zone...
ATACTATAACCTAATTGGTGTTTAATAATAAAAGTTATTACTGAGGAATTACTTGATGGAAGATAAACGTTGTTGTGGAAGTGGCTCTTGTATCATCAATGCTGAAGGAGTTTGTTGGTGTGGACAAAGGTGGGATGGTGAAAAAATGGTACCAGTTATCTTAGATAATCAAAAAAGCGAAGAGGTGAAAAAAGCCTAGTATGGAATCATCAATGTTATATATCATAGTCTTTGTTATATTGATTGCCTTATTTATATTGATATGTGTGCTTGCTTTTTTAAATAAACAACCAAATAAGAAGAAATTAAAGGACTGATATTAAACTCAACAAATTATTATTAGTATTGGCTCTTGTTTTAATCATCTTAGGATTAATTCCTTGGATAATTCCTACCTAATTTTGGGATCAAACTAGCAATTTTAAAATAACGGGCGTATATTGAAATTGTAATACCACCTGAACACTTATAGTTTTTTTATAATTAAGGTGAAAAATACTACGGTGTGCGTGCACCAGATGTTCTTATCTCAAAGAACTCCCATAACTGCGTGTGAGCCTAAAATAGTTGCTTACTTTAAATTTTTAATGACTACTCCGTTATGTTCGGGTGGTATTAACTTATATAAAAATTATTTTCCTAAAATTATCTATAGTTAAGAATATTTTTTAATGATTTTGAATATCTCTTTTCTGTAATATGCAACAAAAACTAAGAAAAGCAAACTTCCTAGAATATCTCCTACAAACATAAGCATGGAGTCGGTCTGATACTTTTCAAAAGTTATATCCTGACTTAATAAAACATAAGTGTTATGCATGAATGAATTTATGATTGAGTAGACCACAGAAATTATTAAAACTTTCTGGATATTTAGATATTCTAAATTTTTTCCTAATGGCAATAATTTATTTATTAACCATATTGTAAAAATAGGAGATCCTGCAGTTATTAGGGCGTAGATAAGGACGTTGTTGTTAAAGTAAAGCAACATTGCATCCTCAAGAAATATGAGTGCTGTTATTAATGCCCCAAAAAACAATCCCCAAAAAATATTTTTTTCAAATAAACAAGCTATTGCTATCTTAAACCCTGCCGGAATAAAGATAATAAAAATGTAGGAATGATCATATAAAAAAACATTTAATGCTCTATTTAATGAGTAAAGAAATACCCAAAGAATTGCGATAGTTACTTGAAGCTTAATGGAGTTGAGCATGAATATCTTCTTCGATAGAACTTCCAATCTCAGCTAAATATTCATTATAATTAGGACCTTTTTCTATAAGTTTTACCCTCTCATCGATTGAGCTAGCTCTAAAAAATAGAACTTCCTTATCTTTGAGCTGTTTAAGTTTACGATTTAGGCTAGCTGTAGAGTAATGTTTAATGCTTTTTAAAACATCATTTACCCTTACCTTTTTAGTACAATCTCCACAATTCCATCTACTTTCAAGAAAGGAAATAATAAGTATTTCACCAAAGTCAGACTCAGATTTTGCCAAAGGGGCAATAGCATTTAAAAAATTTTCGATTTTTGAATTCACGTGTAAATTATATAATTTTAATTTAAATTGTTAAGTTTAACTTAAAAAGTTTTTCAAGAAAAATAGCAATTAATTCACATCATATTCCAACTTTAATTAATTTTTACTTTTAAATTAATCACCTATGAAGCCTCCACTTTGACGCTGCCACAAATCATAATAAAGCCCCTTTTTAATGAGGAGAGATTTATGAGTTCCATCTTCAATAATTTGCCCATTATCCATGACAATTAATCTATCCATCGCTGAGATGGTAGATAGGCGATGCGCTATGGCAATTACAGTTTTTCCTTTCATAAGTATATCTAGACTATCTTGAATTATGGCCTCTACATCGGAGTCTAGAGCGCTTGTGGCTTCATCAAGTAGTAATATTGGGGCATTTTTTAAAATTACTCTTGCAATTGCAATTCTCTGTTTTTGCCCACCAGAAAGCTTTACTCCTCTTTCTCCAACCAGAGACTTATATCCGACATTGCCATATTGATCTTTTAGCTGCATTATAAACTCATGAGCCTGTGCTTTTTTTGCAGACGAAATAATTTCTTTTTGTGTTGAGCTAGGTTTGCTATATGAGATGTTTTCTTCTATAGAGCGATGAAGAAGTGATGTGTCTTGTGTAACCATAGCAATATTTGATCTTAAGCTATCTTGAGTAATTGAATTAATATTTTTATTATTTATTAAAATTTTTCCACTTTTAAGCTCATAAAATCTAAGCAATAAATTCACTAATGATGATTTACCTGCGCCAGATTTTCCAACTATGCCAACTCTTTCACCACTTTTGATAGTTAAATTAAAATCTGAAAAAAAGTTTTCATTTTTATGATATGAAAAATAAATGTTTTTGAAAGTAATTGTTGCTCTCTTGATATCAAGTGTTGATGCATTTTTTTTATCATTGATTATTTGTTTTTTTGAAAGCATATTTAGACCATCTTGGCCAATACCTATTTGCTCATAGAGCGAAGTCATTTCCCACATTACCCAATGTGAAATACCGTTCAACCTGAGTGACATAGCCGAAGCAGCAGCCACAACACCTATTGCGATTTCATTATTTGTCCAAAGATAAATAGCTGTACCAGTCGTAGCTAAAATTAAAAACATGCTAAGAAAATGATTGATAATTTGAATATAAGTAATCTTTCGCATCTGAAGTTTGACGGTTTTTAAGAACTCAACCATCGAATTTTTTGCATACTTCGCTTCACGCCCTGCATGAGAGAAAAGTTTGACGGTACTGATATTAGTATAGGCATCTGTTATCCGACCGGTCATCATCGATCGGGCATCAGCTTGATTTTTAGAAAGTTTAGCAAGTTTAGGTATGAAGTAAACCAAACTAATGATATATGCAACTAGCCATATTAAAAACGGAAAATATAAGAGTGTATTCAAACTTCCGACAAGAATAATCATAGTGGTAATGTAGACGATCACGAAGACTAAAATGTCAGATAAGATAAACCACATATCCCTCAAAGCAAGGGTAGTCTGCATCAATTTTGCAGAGATTCTTCCAGAGAATTCATTATTATAAAAATCAATACTTTGGTTTAATAATAGACGGTGAAAATTCCATCGTAATCTCATCGGAAATGAACCAGTCAAAGTTTGATGTTTTAGTAAAGTTCGAAAGGCAACAAAAATAGTGCTGCCTATAATGACTAATCCAACAAAAAAAAGAAAGTGTATGTGGTTGTTGAAAAATTCACTGGGATTGCTCGCAACCATCAAGTCAATGAGTTTTCCCAAAACAGCATAAAGTATGGCTTCAAAACTAGCTATTATTGCTGTTAAAAGGGCCATTAGTGCAACATAAAGCTTAATATCCTTAATACATAGCCAAGCGAATTTAAATAAAGACTTTGGCGGTGTTTTTATTAATTCTTTAGGAAAAGGGTTTATTAGATTTTCAAACCAATTAAACATCTATAAATTTCGAGCTCCCTAAAAAAATAAAATCAAATGAATATTAACTTAAAACAGACATTCTAAATTAATTAAAATTCTAAATTCCTAGCCTTGATCAATCAAAAATAGTTAAAATCTAAAATTAGAATGAGAAAATTATTTATATTATTATTAATTCCTAGCATGGTGATGGGGCAAACATGTTTTATTCATGAAGGAAAAAATAAATATAGCAAGCTACAAGCATGTAATGATGGTGATCAACTATATTTTTATGTATCAAAATTAGTATTGAAAGATGAGAAAGAAATTAACAGAATAGTAAGTACAACAAAAAATTCATTTTGTGATTTAAGCTATAAAATAAACATTGACCAAGATGAATCTAAAACAACTTTAAATTGTACTTTTAAAAATAATTTAAAAATAAAAGATTAATTAAGATTCATGAATAAGCTAATATTAAGGATTGTTATGGTTAAAAGTAAGATAAGATAATTTATGAAAAGACTTCTATTATTAATTCTAATAGCACCACTAATTTCATGCTCCGACAATGAGAAAAATGACAGTTGGGGGAGTTATGCAACAAATAAAGAAACAAAAAAACTTGAATTTTGGTTCACATCCTACAAAACAAGAGATGAATGCATGAAGGATATGTCTTGGCAGCTTGAGGGTGAGGGAGATGGTAATAGACAAAGAATTTCAAATTGGCACACAACGCCATATGGTTGTCATTTTATGTCAAATAATAAATGGCTTTCTATGTACTATTATTTAATCTATAAAGATGAAAATGTTGGTTGTCTATGGGAATCAAGTAATCCAAATGTACGGATAAAATATTCAGTGACATTTAAAACCTTTGCTAATATCCCCGAGCAAGGCAAATGTATTCTAGGCAATTAAATGAAAAAGTTTTTTTTATTGTTTTTGGTAATATCTCTTTCGGCCAATGGCAAAGAAATATTTATTAATGATCAGGGTATATCAGTGGAATATATCAAGCCTAGCGTTTCCTGCATTTATGATAAAGAGGCTTATGAGGGCTATTTAAATACTTGCTTAATGTTACCTAAGTATGAATTGTGCGCGCAAACAAAATATGAAAATTATATTTGTGGTGATAAGAATATGATTGAGAAATTAGAAAAAAAACAAACAAAGCGTAATTAGAAGTGAAGAGTTATTTAATAAGTTTGCTCATTGTCTTTGGTGTTCTCTTTGGTATTTGGTCATTAGTTGATTGGCATGCATTTTCTGTTTGGTATGAGTCAATAGCTTAGATATAATCAAAGTAAAACTAAAACTGTCATGAAATATCTAATAATAATTTGTTTCATCATTTCTATAGCTACCTGTGCAATGGCAGGTGATTTGAACTCAAAATCTTACGAGCCAAGCGAAGCAAATGCTTACCAAGGTAGATTGTTATATGATTCTAGCGAAGAAAGCTATCCAATTGATAAAATGATGAAACTTTGCGATCAGTATACGGGGATTGATACGGCTCAAATAAAATGCAAAGAATACGGCAAAGGCTCATTAAAGGTATGCGATTATAAATGTAGTCTTCATTGGTCAGCTATCAAAAAAAATACACCAAGGGCATGTTGTCGTGGTTTAGTGCCTGAATGTTTAGCTTGTGAGGAAGGCATCTCAGTAGAGGCTTGGTTAGATGCTAATCCTGATTACCAGACAAAATAAAGTTACTTTAATCGCGACGTAAACCCGAACAATTTAACTTTATAAACAAAGCTACAAAATAAATAAACTTAATTAATGAAAAAACTTTTTTTAATATCTCTTATTTCATCATTTGCATTTGCAAATGACCTTGATGATTTTGAAATAAAATTATTTCCTCAAGGTTCAGATGAGTATTATTTATTAATCAAAGGGAGTGATATTTCTTATGAAAAAGATATGAGAAAAATATTTAGAAAGAAAGTAAATGAAGTTTGCGGGACACGCTTTGAAATCTTTGATATCAAATTCGATCAAGAAAATAAACAATTACTCCAAGGTAGCTTTAGATGTTTTGTTAATAGTCAGATGTAAAAAAAGCCCTCATTTTTCAATGAGGGCTTTTAGAATGCATATATAGTTATAAAACTACATAATTATTTTAAAGCTGAAATTTTATAAATTTCACCTTCATCAGTTGTAGCATAAAGAGCATTATCTGGACCCATTTCTAGACCACGGAACCTCTTAGATACACCAACAGGCATATGTATAACACTTTTCACTGATTTTCCATCCTGTGCAAGATCGACAATGTCGATACGCATACCACCCGGAGTACCACCGAAACCAATACCCATGATGCCAGTTGCTAAACGGTTTTCATAAATGCCCCAGTTATCACCAACTAAGAAAGCTGCTGAACCAGTACCTTGTGAATAACCATTATTTTGCCAAGCTGGTGGCATAAGGTCTTTAAATCGAGTATCACTCATTGGAGTGTAAGCTGCACGAACTGCAGGTGTCATACCCTCCATTTGATTTGGCTCATAACCACAGTATTGATCTGGACAAGCACCTCTACCTGCTCTTTTTTCAGCAGGGTCCCAACCACCATTACCACCATTAACTAGGGCAGTAATTTCGTCGTTGTGCCAAGGTCCGTGTTCAGCTGTAAATACCTGACCGTCTGTAGGACGGAAAGCAATACCTTGAACATTACGGTGACCGTACGTAAATATACGTTTGTCTTCTTTAATCTTGTTTTCTGGAGCGCCTTTACCATTACCATCGATTCTAAGAACCACGCTACATAGTAAGGTATTGTCTTGACCACATACACCTCTATGACGGTCTCCTGTACCAACATAAAGATAGCCATCAGGACCAAAGGCCATTCTACCGCCGTTGTGAGCGCCTGGACCACCGAATGGTTGGTTAGACTCAAAAGGCTTATACTGAATGTCTTTTACGATGTCAGTACGACCAGATACTTTAGTTAGATTTTTATTAACTTTGAATTTCATTACGATGTTACCATCGCATTTTTCAAAGTTAGTTTTACAGCCAGATCCATGATACTTAGATGAAGTCGAATATACATAAATTGTATTGTTCTTCTTGAAGTTAGGATCTAATACAACACCTAACATACCCGCCTGACCACTACAGAATAAATCGTTACCTGAGCTAGCGTAACCTTTAGAACCTTTCATGCCGTATAACGCATTAACTTTACCAGATGCAGTTTTAACTGAAAGACCTTTACATTTTTCAGTGTAAAACATAGAACCATCTGCAGTAAAAGCCATATCCCATGGGTTTTCTAAACCGGACATCACAACCATAGAGCCAATTTTTGGAACAGCCATTCCATGATCTCCATGATCAGCAGCAATTACTGAAGTTGATGTAAGCGTTGCAGCAGAAACTAATGCTGAAAAAAACAAGCCTACTTTACTTAATATTTTCATATTATTTCTCCTAGTTTAATTATTAACATCATATTTCGCATCTTTTAAATACGCAGCTAAATTAGCAATTTCTTCATCCGAAAGAGGTTTAGCCATCATAATCATTAAGCCGGAGTTTGGACCAATCTTAGTACCTGATCGATACGTTTCTAGCTTATTGGTTATATATGGGATATCTTTTCCGGATATTTTTGGATAACTAGCTGCACCCTTACCTGCAGGGCCGTGACAATTAATACATGTTTTGTTATACCTAATTTTCCCAGCTTCTATATCACCTGCATGAACCTGAAAAATAAAGGAACAACTTAAAATGCCAATAAGACTAGTAAAACTCAAATATTTCAATTGCATATATTACCTAACAAAATTTAAATGAATACAAATTACAATTTTAAGTTACATGAGATTTGAGGAATATGCAAAAAAAAGTTCAAATAAAATATCTTATGGAAAATATTCCTGATTTAACTATTTTTTAAAAAAGATTTTAAATCGATTTTTTTGACTTGAAATAATTGCAATGGCAAACATAATGGGTATGCCCATCTCCCCAACCTCCTCAATGATCATGGTAAGTCTTTCAATTGAATCAGACAAATCAATACCAAATTTTCTTTCGGCGCCATCAATAGTCTTTGTAATTGCTACTAGAATAATACTAGTTAAAATTGCTAATTGAGGTTGTTCGTTTGATTTAATTCCTTTGATGAAACTTTTTCTCTCTTTTAAGGCTATTGAAATTAAAATAACGATAATAAACAAAAGAATAAATATAGATGTAATGAGTTCAGGAAAGCTTACAAGATCAGAAAAATATTGCCTTGATTTTAAAACACCATGAGTGAAATATGCTTTGTCATAATCAAGCTCCCTGAGAGCAAAAAGGATTATCAAAGCTGAAAAATACCATTTCGATAAGATTTTTTTCCAAGGCCAAGTTATAAGAATTAAGATTAAACATAATAAATATAAATAGACAGTAAGGCTCTCAAAGAGCCCATGCTCAACAAGGAGTTTACTTTGTTGTTCATGATCAAGTAGTGGTAATAACCCAATTATTAAAATTAATATACTGAGAGTAATTGTTAGATACAGGTTTTTTTTAAACATGAGATAAAAGCAATTTTTTTTTTCGCTCATTTCTGCTAAGCCATTTGTAAATGATTTAAATATTAAACAATATCAAAAATAAAAGAATATAGCTTTATTTAATGTAGATATGTATGATGGTTATTACTCTAATTAATTACTGAATAATAATGATAAGATATTTATTAATTCTATCTCTTATGTTGTCCTCGACTGTTGCTTATGCAGGTTGGAAATCTAATCCAGCAATTGTTGAAGATTCTTTAGTAATAGATTCAACCACCAACAACGAAGATCGATCTGCTTTTATTGACCTTACTACAATGGTGGCAGCTGGAGATTTAGAGGGTGCACAGAGTCAAGTGATTGAAGCAGCGACTGATCAGGGTGTAGGGTTTACTAAATCCTTTTTAGAGAAATACTTCCCAACAGTTGAAATTAGCTTCGAAACTAAAGAAGGCACGAAACCAACAACAGGTATTTTAGTGGTGGCGCCACTGTCTAATCAAGAAGATATTGAGAATACGATATTTACCCAAGTGAGCGCATTCTATACTGATAATCGAACCACACTAAACGCAGGTTTAGGTTACCGTCGACTAGTTTCAGACAATACACTCATGCTCGGTGTGAACGCATTTTATGATCATGAGTTTCCCTATGACCATGGCAGATATAGTATTGGCCTAGAAGCGAGAACCACAGTGGGTGAAGTGAACGCCAATGTCTATCAAGCCACCACCAAATGGAAAACAGGTAAAAATGGATTACAAGAACGAGCACTCGATGGTTGGGATATTGAAGCTGGTTTACCACTACCTTATATGAATTGGGCTACTGTATTTGTTAAGCGATATGAATGGAGTGGAGAAGATGGTGCGAAAGATATTAAAGGTAATGATGCACAATTAAGAGCATATGTACCCATACTTCCTGGTCTTGAAATCCAAGCAGGTAGAACCTTTAAGGATGATGCTAAAGACTCAAATTACTTCACAGCCATCTTTAATGTCACTGATGCATTTAGTAACAAACCCAAACAACAGGTGCAATGGTTTAGTGACTCTGCTTACAAGTTAGAGAGTATGGAAGACAGAAGATACGAAAAAGTCAGACGTAAGAATATTATTGTGAAGCAGATAGGTGGTTCAGGCTTTATTGCTAAGGCGGTGGGTGTATGATGAAACTGATTAAATTATTTTCATCACTTATGATGTTGGCTGTTTTCTCTAATGCAAATGCTCAAGGATATTGTGATTCGGAAGGAGCGAGTGAAGATTCAAATGGCGTGATTACATTTACGGGGAATGAAGAGGTAATGGGAGATTGTGCATTCGCACCAGATGAATATACAATAAAAATATATAAAATGGCACTTTGTACTTCAGCGCCAACAAGGCCAACGACATCCGATACCTATGATGTGAGCTCTTGTGTAGACGTCATAAACAGCCCAAATGGTCAGGATGTAAATCTAGCTGCGGGGAGTGAGATGGCCTTATCTGACGTCTCAAGGCCGGCGAATGGCTCTTATTCTTATGGCTATATACTGATGGCAAATACCTTTGGTATCAAGGCAAAAAAACAGTTCACCAATACCATGCATACCTACCAAGATGGAATAAGTGGTAATTATTGCTGGACAAAAGATGCAAGTGCCTACAATTCAGATAGCGATGGTGAAGAATGGGATAGTCCATCACCTTTAGCAGAATGTGGGACTGCGAGTGGGACAGCTGGAACATATAATGAAACATTAGATCAATTTGATGTTGATGAATATATCGCAGGCCCAATTTCAGTTACTGGAGGAACACTATCTGCAGACTTAATTACTGATACTGATGGGCTACTTGTTACTGCATCTAAAACTGCTGATCGGCTTTTTGGTGTTCAAACATTCACATCACCTGTGGTGGTAACATCGGATTCTACTGTATTTACTGTAAGTTTTGGAGTGAACCAAGCATCAAGTATGTGGATGACAAGTGGGGGTGTGCCTGCTAATCAATATCAAGTTTACGCAATTGGTAGCGGTCCGTTTTCAACATTTATGTCAGTGGAATAAATTACCAAATGATATAAAAAAAGGAGCTAAGCTCCTTTTTTTTGAACCTAAATGGTATTAGTCTTCAGAACCAATATCATATAACTCCATTTCTACTTCTAAGATCTCTCCTGTGACGGCATCAACTTCAACCTCATATTCATGACCTTTTTTGGCGACATAAATATCAAACTCGTACGTTGGTTTACCATTTTCCATCGAATACTCGCGGTCGACAATTTTACCGTTGTATTTATTCAGAGCAATTTTTTCTGCTTCGCTTTCAGAT
>Ga0181555_1004743_pt1 | contig 10318 bp, 8 predicted proteins | sample 011ome_15_FD_145601 | JGI IMG/M metagenome (GOLD analysis project Ga0181555, IMG submission 145601) | Coastal salt marsh microbial communities from the Groves Creek Marsh, Skidaway Island, Georgia - 011504AT metaG (spades assembly) | ecosystem: Environmental > Aquatic > Marine > Intertidal zone >...
CTTCAGGAGTGATAAAGCCAAAACCTTTATCTGCATTGAACCACTTAACTGTACCTTTACTCATAATATAATCATCTTGTTGTGGTGAATAAAAAATGCCGCTGTCGCTATCACCATTGCTAAAGCAGCTCTAGATCCAATCCAAATCAACTTTGAATCAATCTAACTCCTGCATTCTATGTTAAATAAATCCGTTTTACTGTGTTATTAAGCAGAAAAGCCTTACTTATTAGCTAAATATTGACTAAAACAGCACTGTTTTACTCAGAATCAGTGTTTTTTTGCCAAACACCGGGCAATTTAGACAAACTGGCAGGAAATGGATGAAATGCTAATTCAGCTTAACTTACTGATTATTTGTAACTTATAAGAGGGTAAATTTTTAAATGATTGAAATATTTTTTGAGAAAAAAGGGCTGGCAACTTTGACAAAGAAGCTCAGTTCAATATAAATACCAGGGTAGAGTAACCTGCATAAAATCAGCAAGGCGCTGATTATGCGGTGCATAAAAATCTTCCAGTTCGCTTCTGAGTTTGTCGGTCATATGCGAATACTCCTGCGTATGATGCAGTGTATCCAGCCTCAGATCTGTGACGGAATTAAAGCCGAGAAACTCCAGCGCCCGATTAACAACATTCCCCCGGTCTCTAAGCAGATCTTCGGTAAAAAGCAGCAAAAAGCGATCGCGATCAAAGCATTTCAGCCAGTTATCCAGTTGGCTTGCATAACAACCACGCCTTAGCAGTGAACACATCTTCAGATCATCTACCGGGAGCTCAGGATCAGCCAGTAACTTCTGCCAATGACTCTCACCTTCGCTTTTCTCAAGCGCAATCGCGTCCTCAGGAGTACCGGAATAATGCCGATAACGTTTCATCTGATTAAATTGGGACCAGAAACGATCAACCGGATTTCGCATCATCACGATGAATTTTGCCTCGGGGAAGTCACTATGTATCCACTCGGGACAATGGGGATGAGTCAGGTAAAACGGTGTTGCCTCCCCGGTTACTTGCTGGCTTTTTTTGCTTGGAAAGCGTTCAAGATAATCATCCAGAGTTTGCCCCTGGTAGCGGTGTATATCGTAATAATGCAACTCTTTCTCTTCAGGCAGCAGGATATCCGGGTGCTGTGCAAGATAATTAAATAGAGAAGTGGTACCGCACTTCATGCCGCCAAGAATAAAGAAATCAGGCAGCTTGTTATGACTTTGCTCACTCATTCGTTTGGCGTCTTGGTGAACAATGTGCTGTGTGATTCAGAACGCTCGTCTTCAGGACGCCCGTTAGTGTAATAGTAAAAGGATAGCGACTTGCGGCTTTCACCCTGCGGGCATTGCAGGGGATGCGGATGGCCATGGTAGGAAGAATCCGAGGTATTAAAAATCACTGTCCGATTAAAAACCGGCGCAATTTTTTCATAACAGCGACTAATATCTCGATCCCACAATTCCAGCTGACCACCCCACTCTTCCTGCCAGTCTTTATTCAGGTATATCAGCATATTCAAACGCCGATCGAGATTCAGTTTGGGGTGTACATTAAAATCAACATGCACTTTCAAAAAGCCTCCGGGCAGGATCTGGTGCAAACCGGCACCGCCAAAATAAGGGTCCGGAATAAGCCCTTCAATGCCGGTCAATTGCTCAAGAAATCCCAGCATATAAGGCGCATTCATGGCTTGCAGAAAATCATATAAAAAAGGATCAATGTCACAGGTATGCCAGAAGCCCAGTTTTTTTTCTTCCGCGTTATCAAAACGTCGCCATTGCATACCATCAGGTCGGGGAAAAACATTCAGCACTTTTTCCAGCACCTCATTTTCAAACAGATTGTCTATCACAATATGCGGGAACGGCTCCGCAGTCTGATACCCGGAGGTTAAAGTTAAGGGGTCTGCATGGAGTACAGGTTTGATTTGCATAATTAGAAGACTTTTTGAAAGACCGGGCGAATTAATCACACTTCTGAAAACTGAAATAAAATTATACCAGCACCTGATTGATTACCAACGAATACTTCGAGCTGTATTATGCTGCTTTGACTGTATACCCTGAAACACTGATCATAGGTCTGCTATCACTGTTTTTCCGAGAAATCTGTCTTATTTATGATTTACCTGATACTTGGCATTATTCTATTTGTTCTCATTCTGGGTCCCCAGTATTGGGCAAAACATATTCTGCAGAAATACAGCGGCCACCGTGATGATATTCCCGGCACTGGCGCGGAACTGGTCAAGCACCTGCGCAAAAAGTTTGATATGGCTTACCTGAAGATTGAAGGAACCGATATGGGTGATCATTATGACCCCAACGACAAAGCTGTCCGCCTGTCCAAAGACAATATGGATAAACGCTCACTAACCGCCATTACTGTGGCAGCTCATGAATTCGGCCATGCCTTGCAGCATGCTAAAAATTACAAACCACTCACCACACGAACTACCATGGTCAGAACCGCACAAAAACTCGAAAGAGTCGGTGGTTTCGCGCTGCTGGTTCTGCCCCTGGTGGCCTTCACGCCAGCCGGCGCGCGCCTGGCCCCTGCCCTGTTTCTGGTGGTGGTGTTGAGCATGCTGGTCAATACCCTTGTACATTTTGTCACTCTGCCGGTGGAATTCGATGCCAGTTTTGGTCGCGCTTTGCCCATTCTGCGCGAAGGACAATATATAAATAAAAATGATTATCGGGCGGCGCGGCGTATCCTCACAGCCTGTGCTCTCACCTATCTGGCCAGCTCCCTGTCCGGCCTGCTCAATTTCTGGCGCTGGCTGAAGCTCCTCAGGCACTAGTCGCGCCTGACGACCAGTCGCAAGTTACAAGTCTCAAGTCACAAGTGGGTATTGAGTAAGCTGATAATTTCTGGTTTTCATTTCGGCAAAGCCCTTTCACCCGGATAATTACAGTAGCCTCCTCGTAACTTGAGACTTGAAACTTGTGACTTGTGACTTGTGACTTGTAACTTGTAACTTCTAACTTGTGACTTGAGACTGGATATTGTTGTAGACTTGCTCGCCTGAGTTTTTAAAGTAATAAAGGGGAAGTATTCATGATGTTTAGTAAATTCAAAGGGGTTCGACAGAACACGGTCCTCCCTGTTATATCCTTGCTAATTCTGGCTTTGAGTGCCTGTTCACAGGAATCCGCCGAGGTCGCGGAAACCGCTCCAGCGGCCACTACTGCAGCGCCGACAATGCAAGCAGGTGTTACTGATGCAGATCTGGCCAATGCGGCAAACAGCGCTGAGGAATGGCTGTCCTATGGTCGAGATCCTGGCGAAACCCGATTCAGCCCACTGAATCAGATCGATTTTTCCAATGTCCAGAATCTGGGCGTGGCATGGACCTATGACACCGGTTCATTCCGTGGTCTGGAAGCAACGCCACTGGTTCATAACGGCGTTATGTATGCCACTGCTTCCTGGTCTGTGGTTTTCGCTGTTGATGCACGCACCGGTGAAGAACTCTGGCGCTACGATCCCCAGGTAGACAGATCACTGGGCTGGAAAGCCTGCTGTGATGTAGTTAACCGCGGTGTGGCTATTTATGATGACAAGGTATTTGCCGGCATTATTGATGGTCGCCTGGTGGCCCTGGACGCAGGGACTGGTGAAGTAGTCTGGAGCGAGGTCACTGTCGATCAGAGCAAACCCTATACCATTACCGGTGCCCCCCGAATTGCTGACGGTAAAGTCCTGATTGGTAATGGTGGTGCTGAACTCGGCACTCGTGGCTATCTCACTGCTTACAACCCCGACAATGGCGATATTGATTGGCGCTTCTGGGTAGTACCAGGCAATCCTGCCGACGGTTTTGAGAACGCCGATGTTGAACTCGCTGCCGCTACCTGGGCAGGAAACTGGTGGGAAGCCGGTGGTGGTGGTAATCCCTGGGATTCCATTATCTATGACCCGGAACTGCGCCTGGTCTTCGTCGGCACCGGTAATGGATCGCCCTGGAGCCACGAACACCGCAGCGAAGGCTTCGGTGATAACCTCTACCTGTCCTCAATTGTTGCCCTTAATGTAGATGACGGCAGTGTTGCCTGGTATTACCAGACCACACCGGCAGATAACTTTGATTACACCGCTGTGCAACCGATGATGCTGACTGAAATCACTATTAATGGCTTACCGCGCAAGGTAGTCATGCAGGCACCGAAGAATGGTTTCTTTTATGTTCTCGATGCCGAATCCGGTGACCTGATTTACGCTGATCCCTATGCCCAGGTAACCTGGGCTTCAGGTGTCGACCTGGAAAGTGGGCGCCCCATCGAAACGCCCCAGGCACGTTATGACGATGCCATTTCTTTCCTGACACCAGGACCTTCCGGTGCCCATAACTGGCATCCCATGTCTTTCAGCCCTGATACCGGTCTGCTTTATGTTCCTACCATGCAGGGTGGCGCGTTCCCCTATTCCTATGACGAAAACTGGGAAGTTGAAAGTGCCGGCTGGAATCTGGGCATAGGCATGGGCACTATGGTAGACAAGGCCGTGCGCCCTGATGAAGAATATGCCGGGGGTACTGGCCCGGTTTATGACTCCCCGGGCGTATTGCTGGCCTGGGATCCGGTTGCCCGGGCTCCACGCTGGGTCAAGGAATATGACTTCACTATTAATGGCGGCACTCTGGCCACAGCCGGCAACCTGGTATTTCAGGGCGGCGCTGATGGTTACTTCAGGGCATTTACCGCTGATTATGGTGAACTGGTTTGGGAAGCAGACCTGGGTGTAGGCATCATGGCAGCCCCAATGACCTATGAACTGGATGGTACTCAGTATCTCTCCGTTCTGGTTGGCTGGGGTGGCTCCAGTGGCCTGATCGGACCAAACTCCAGTGGTGCCTATAAGCCTGAAGGTCGACTCTGGACTTTCCGCTTGGGTGGCAGCGAGATTATTCCGGTTGAAGGTATACCGTTACCGGAACTTACCGCGATTCCGTTTAATGATGACCCGGCGGTGCTTGCCCATGGTGAAGATATGTACACCACACATTGCATGCTCTGTCATGGCGCCGGTGGTGCCAGCGGTGGCGCACTGGCTGACCTGCGTTATGCAGCACCGGCTACCTATGACATCATCCAGAATGTTGTTCGCGAAGGCGCATTTGCGGGTCGCGGCATGCCTAATCTTGGGCACTTGTTGTCCGAGGAAGATGTGGATTCAGTTAAGCACTGGCTGCTGTCATTGAGAGCTGGCTTGATGGAATAATAGCCGGTCTGGTTTTATTTAAAGGGCATCGTGGTTGTAGACCCCGATGCCCTTTTTTTTGCCACCCATTGAAATATAACGCTGCCCACACGTGGTAAACAAGTGTTCCAGGCACAAGTCACGCTGTGCTTCCCGGGGCTATTCTGATCAATTCTGAAAATCACAGCCCTTCCAACAACCAAAGTTACGCAAAAAAACTGGTAAACCAGAGCGATAATTGAGACAAATAGTCGTGGGAATATTTATCCACCCGGAGTATTCTGGGAGTTATTGTTTTCAATACCCGGAACTAAATTACTTCCTATAAAAAAATATGCCCTTTGATTTACAAATAATTATTGATTCGCTGATTGCCGCTTTTCAGTTTTTCAAGGATCAGGTAACGCAAACAGGAAATCTGTTACAGATTCTGGTTATTGTTGTTATCTATATAATTTCACTGCTGTTTGCCCGACAGGCAAAGCCCTGGCTCGAAAGCAAAGCCCGGAAAATAAAAGACAGCCCTGAGCTACTTCGCATAATCAGTTCAATACTGCGGCGTCTGGAATGGTTTTTCTTTGTTATTCAAATCAGTGTGATCTGGCTGATTTTAAGTGCGGCGAACTGGCCAAACAGTTACCTCATCTACCTGGCGCTATTATTCTCCATGGTATGGCTGTTAATTACAGTCGTCACCCAGTCAATTCGTAATCGTCCGCTGCGCCGGTTTATCGCCATCACCGGCTGGATCTATGTAGCAATTTCTATTCTCGGCATTAATGAAAATGTATCCAGTATTCTGGATGCCGCAGATTTTTCTATCAGTGGTTTCAGGGTTTCATTATTACTGCTTCTAAAAATTTCCTTGATGCTGATTGTGACTCTCTGGCTTGCGATTTCCGTGGGTAACTTTTTTGAAAGACGACTATTACGCAACGAGGATCTATCACCCGGGCTAAGAGTCCTGCTGGGAAAAATACTGCGTATTACCCTTATTGTCTTTGCCTTGATTATTGCGATATCCAGTATTGGTATCGATTTATCGGTACTGTCATTGTTGTCTGGTGCAATAGGCATCGGTATTGGTTTTGGCCTGCAAAAAGTTGTCTCCAATTTTATCTCCGGCTTCATTATTCTGGCTGACCGCTCCATCAAACCCGGCGACACCATTTCGCTGGGAGAAACCTTTGGCTGGATTAATGAGCTCCGGGCCCGGTTTGTCTCTGTAATTACCCGTGATGGTGTTGAGTATCTTATTCCCAATGAAGACTTTATTACCCAGCAGGTTATTAACTGGTCTTTTTCCAATGAACTGGTCCGTATTGAGGTCAAATTCGGCGTAGCCTATGATTCTGACCCCCATCAGGTGGCGGAACTTGCAGTTGAGGCAATCAAGGAAGTTGAACGGGTGGTGAGTTACAGGCCCAGCGTGTGCTGGCTGACGGGATTTGGTGATTCATCCCTGGATTTCGTACTACGCTTCTGGATCAAGGACCCACAAAACGGCCTGACCAATATTCGCGGTCAGGTGCTGCTCGCATTATGGGATAGCTTCAAAGCCAACGATATCAGGATTCCTTACCCGCACCGCGAACTGATCCTTAACAACCCTCCCGCCTCCTGGCAAAAAGAATAGCAGTGGTCACGTAACCAATTGTTATTAATGTCTATTTATATTGATGGAAAAATTACTCATCAACGATATCCGGATTAAAAACAACAAAGTGCGGACAAACAACTTCATTGCTATCAAAATGACCCTGTTCCCAGTCTTCATTTTGCTCTTCCATTTCATCGGCGCAGCGATAGAGAAAGGAGGCCAGATCCCGAAGTGCCGCCGGCTCTGCCACAAGGTTAACTTCTGAAAGGAGCTTTAGCTCTGAATCACTTTTCTGTGAGAAGCCATAAATTTTCATAGACAGGAAACCTTGAAAGTTGCGAAGAGGTTGAGCGCATTGCATCACCAATAATAAACAACTGGTTTAGGCGAAAGTACTCATTTCAGGATCCAGATTACTCTACTTGAAGGAATCTTGAAATGACCAATTTCCAATGCACAAAAATCTGTAAAATCCGGCTTTCCAGACACCAGCCGTATAATTTCAGGCTTAACTTGAGTATACTCACACTTAAACTACATGCCTGAATTTCTGGTGTTTTTTGACACACTCCAGAAAATTAATCATCTCCAAACCAGTGGCTTTCCAGGCCGATTTTATTATGTTTAGATTTGCTGCTGATCGCCTGCCGGTTTTTATTGTTCTTTTATTCAGTATTCTCGATTTCACTGTATATTTCCTGGTAGAAAATATCTGGTGGCTGCTGCTTTATTTCCTGCTGATCATTATCCCGAAAGGAATTATTTGCGCATGGAATCATCATCATCAACATACGCCAACCTTCTTTTTGAGACCCCTGAATCGCCTCCTCGAGTTTTTTTATGCCTTACACACGGGGGCTACAACAAACCTTTGGGTACTGCATCATGTTCTGGGACATCATAGAAACTTTCTTGACCAGAGCAAAGATGAAAGCGCCTGGCAGCGAAAAGATGGCAATGCAATGAATGCCCTGGAATATACCTTAACCATCGCCGGCACCGCTTATCTAAGAGGTTTTCAAGTGGGCAAAAAATTTGTCCGGGTTCAGCGTGACTTTATAGTGTATTCCACGCTTACCTTTTTAATTCTGGTTCTGCTGTGCTGGTATAAATTTGTACCAGCCATGCTGTTATTTGTACTGCCCATGATTATTAGTCTTGGCTTCACTGCCTGGGTGACTTACGATCATCACTCCGGACTGGATACTGATGATCAATACCTGGCCTCGTATAACAATATCAATCGCCTGTTCAATATTTTAACCGGCAATCTTGGCTATCATACCGCCCATCATTTCCACCAGGGGCTGCACTGGTCAAAACTCCCGCAGCTGCATGAAGAAATTAAACACCAGATTCCTTCCAACTTAATACGAAATGAAGTTTTTGTTTTCACAGAAGCTTAATCCTCGCGTTTACTTTCTTTAACCTCTCTTCTACCGATTGCTTCTTGTGCCCCCAATAGTCTCCAGCCTTGCTGAGCCTGCTGCTTATAAATCGCTGAGGCATACACAAACTACCCCGGGCAGTATTACGAATCAGTCCGCAAGAAATCCAGCCAAAAAAAAGCCCGCATAAAGCGGGCTTTTTCATAAGAGTTAAACTCTTATTTCTTACGCCATGAACCTTCAACGTAAGAATCACGAGCAACTTCACTGTATGGAACTTCGCTCACGATGGCGCGAATTTCATAGCAGTAGAGTTCTCAACTGTAGTCTTCTCGGTTGCTGGCTCTTCACCCCAGACCAGTACCACTTCAGTACCAATCTCGATGTCAGAGTTAACAGTTCCCAGAGACAGACAGCTGCGTTCGTTGTAGCTGTAGCCAGAGAACATGGACAGACCAACAACTTCGTCACCACCCATGATGGCATCGAAAGAAGAGTTGCCGTAGTTGGCAATGGGGATATCCATGTATTTAACATTTGGACCTTTCTCAAACATGGTAGCGTAAGCAGCAACCACGTCTTCTTTGTTCCAGGCAAATGTTACTTTCTTACGATGGTCATCATTCTGCATGGCTTCCAGGGCTTCGCGGCCGATGAAATCATGGTCGAATTTGATGAATGGGCCGTAGCCAATTTCGTAAGGAGTGACATAGTAGTCTTCAATGTTTTCAGACACGTAGGAACCAGCAATAGCAGCAGTACCTTCGTAGCTCTGAGCTGGCAGCCACTCACGATATGACTTCATACGATCATCGGAGTAAACAGCTGGCAGAGGCGATGGAATCCAGCCAGATTCCAGTGTGTTTGAAGCGTAGGCACGTGAACCAACAGGAACGATACCGAACTCTTCACCTGCTTCCAGGATGGCATCCTTGATGCGCTGACCTTCAGCATATGGGCCCCAGATTTCAAGGCCTGGTGCACCAGCCATACCATGACGCAAGGTACGGACTTTAGTACCGTCAATGTTCATGTCAGACATGTGGAAGAATTTCAGCTGCTCAAGCTCACCGCCGTGCAGTTTCTCAATGATTGGCCAGGCATTAGGACCCTGGATCTGGTAACGATAGGAAATACGCTCGACCGGATTACCCATTGGACGGGATGGAGAACGATCATCATGAATGATTTCTACGTCATAACCACCAGTTTCAGCATGGTACATAATCCAGTTGGCTGAAGGTGCACGACCTACAAATACCAGCTCATTTTGAGCAAGATGGAACAGGATACCGTCGCCGATTACGTGACCACTGTGGCTTACAGGGACGTACTGTTTGGCGCGGTTAACCGGAAAGTTCTCGAAGCTGTTGATCGCTGTGTCTGACAGCAATTTGATAGCATCCGGACCCTTGATGTAGATGTCGACCATGTGATGGCTCTGGTCGAACAGCACTGCTGATTCGCGCCATGCAGCCTGTTCACTACGCCAGTTATGAAATTCTGGTGCTACAACAGGATAAACATATGCGCCAATTTTGGAATTGCGCATCATGTCAACCGGGCTGTCAACACTCTGCAATAAGTCTTCTAAGCTTTTGCTCATTGTTGATGATTTCCTCTAGTTTTTGGGGGGTCAAAAAAAGGCGCTACGATACATGTAACCGCCTGATTTTGCAATGCCAATCAGTCCGTTTCCTGTACTGACACAGTGGCACATAGTCCCGTTTAAGTTAGGCTGCCGGGGTATAACCCAATAAGGATTTATACTCCAGAAACTCTCCAAAGGCCTGATCACTGAATTCGCGTCCATTGCCGGAGTGTTTATATCCGCCAAAAGGGGCATTCAGATCCAGACCTGCATTATTAATACTGATGTAACCTGCTCTGATTTTTGATGCGATCGCGCGGGCATGATCGATGTCCTCGCTGTGCACATAACCGCCCAGACCATATTCGGTATCGTTAGCTATCTCGATAGCTTCTTCTTCACTGTCATATCCGATAATGCTTAATACCGGACCAAAAATTTCTTCCCGTGCAATTTCCATATCATTTTTGACATCCCTGAATACAGTAGGCTTTACATAGTAGCCCTTATCCAGACCTTCCGGACGGCCTTCACCGCCAGTCACGA
>Ga0181555_1004744_pt1 | contig 10317 bp, 5 predicted proteins | sample 011ome_15_FD_145601 | JGI IMG/M metagenome (GOLD analysis project Ga0181555, IMG submission 145601) | Coastal salt marsh microbial communities from the Groves Creek Marsh, Skidaway Island, Georgia - 011504AT metaG (spades assembly) | ecosystem: Environmental > Aquatic > Marine > Intertidal zone >...
ATCGCAAGCAATAAAGCAAATCAATATGCAAATGAGCGCCCTCGCCTTTTTTAGGATTTTCAGGGATCTCGTGAATATCGATATCAATTGGATCTTGACTATCAGAGTCTAGTTCACAGACGTATCCAGTTTCTTCGTAAACTTCTCTAATTGCAGCCGCAATCGGAGAGTCACCTTCATCAATATGGCCACCAGGCTGGAACCAGCGCTTGATATAAGGATGAAAAATTAATAGGGCCTTGCCATCATTAATGACTAGGCCGCTAGAAGTAATGTGACCCACTAAATTTGCTCTTGAAAATGGATTTTCAGCATTCAAAATAGCTTTAATACGAAACTCTTCTTCAGACTTCAATATATCCATCATTTAATCAGCGACTTAAGTCTAAAAAGCTGCCTGCAAACCTCATACCATTTATCAAATAAACAAAGCAACAAAATACTAGTCGCTGCAATTAGCATAATTAGTGATGTGGAAATCCAGGCTATATCGCCGATAACAGATAAAGCATAGCCACAAATAGCGCCAAAAAACATCTCAATTGCATAGAAAAGACCTGAAATAAGACCTATATTATTTTTAAAGGGCCTTGTAACCCCAGCCTGGGCAGCCGGAAAAATAATACCAATTCCAAATAACGCAATAAAGACAAATATCAACCGGAGTTGAAGCGACTTAACCTCTAGCATGGTCAATATATAGACAATTGCAGTAGCTATAAAAATAATTACGCTAGCCAAAAAAACAAGGTGTCTTAAATTTAAGATTGCTATTTTCCAACGAATAAAAATTGTCCCAAAGATGAAGCCGCTTATAGTTACTGAAAAAATGTAGCCATACTCAATAGCGGTGGTTTGGTAAAAATCCTGAATTAATGCCGGCGAGGAAGATAAAAATGCAAAATACACCGTCCAGGCAAGACTAATTACCAGGGTATAAAACATAAATTCCCGATGTCCCAGTAAGAAAGAATATTGAGAAATAACGCCTTTAAACCAAAAGGGTCTTTTATCCCCTTGACTCGCAAGAGTCTCGCCCATAAAAATATACAAACATAAAAGAGTAAAGAATGAATAGATCGCCAATAAAAGAAAGATTGCTCGCCAGTCATAGTAACTATTGATGAACGCTCCCATACTTGGCCCAAAAATGGGGGAAACCACCATTCCTGCGGCCAAATAACTTAAGACTCTTACTTGAGACTGCTGATCATATAGATCCCTAACAATAACTCTTGCAAGCAAGGTGCCACAACCTCCTCCGAGCGCCTGAAAAAAACGCAATATTATTAATTGCTCAATCGTTGATGCAAAATAACATCCGATACTTGAAACAAAAAAAATCGATACCCCGGCGATGCAAATAAATCGACGTCCACATACATCAGCCAAAACTCCAGCTAACAGTAGGCTTAAGGAATACCCGAGCATGTAAGAAGTAAGAGTATTCGTGACATACGAACTTGTTGCATTCAACTGCAAACCAATATCAGACATTGCCGGGAGATAAATATCGGTAGCAATCATAGGCAAAATTACTAATGCAATAAGAATCAGTATTGGAAATTTTTCCTTAAGTGGCATGAGAAGACTCGAATTGGGTATAGCCGCCCATGCCCTGTTGGACCCTTCTAAGGCGAAGCGATTCAACTAAATGTCTAGCCACATTTCTAGCTCTAAGAGAGACCATATCAAGTGAACTAACAAAATAGTAAGTGCCAGAAGTAAGTTGCCCTACCGCATAAATATGACTGAGACTCCGATGATTTGCACTTTTCACAATAGAGGTCTCATAATCCAACATAATTCCACCATGCGGATTTTTTGTAATAAGCCCGGATTTCAACAGGTTCTTTATCAGAGATATCTCTGTATAGCCACCAATATCTCTAGATGGTCCTGTGGCATTGATTAGCCAATCACAATGGACTTGAGTACTCGATATAGAGTCCTTACATTTTGCGACAAGAGCTGTGAAGCTATTCCTTGCGGAGGAATTAATTGTTCTTAGGTATGGGTAATGCTTAAGAATCCCAGCCTGAAACAATGAATGTAACTTGAGTGCGGTATGAGCTGGCAAGGGGACTCTTTTAGTTGCCCATGATCGATGGAATCGACTCATAAATAACTTCTTTCCTGAATTCGAGAGCGCATCCCAGTAAGCTCCAATAATTTCATCGGTTTGGATTGCTAAATGCTGCCAGACTGAAAAGTCAATCTCCCCCTTTAACAACGATTGGATCCAATTTTGATAATCAATCTCTGAGGGGCCAAATAATTTATTCCAAGCTATTTCAGTTAACAAAAATTCTTTTCGCGCCAACCTAAATACCTGGCGTAAAGAAACCCCTTGATTACTCTTTCTTTTTAATATCTCAAGATTATCCAATGTCAAATATTTCAATTGATAGGGCTGTTGCTGACATCTTATGAATGGAAAATTCAAATCTCTTGTAAAAAAATTAATAGGGCCTTGATGACTTTGATTGGCCAATACAACTGCGATGTCAGCCGCTGTTAGCTGAGCCCCAATAATTCCAACGCTATCTGTCTTTTTTATGAGTTTTGAATAATTATTTACCGGATAAGGGTTATTGATATATTGACTCTTCCCGCTCAAATTAAAAATATCTTGGGGTGAGTTATTGCCAATACATAAAATTACACTATCGAATATTCCAACCACTCCCGTAATGGTAGCAATGTTAAATCTATTGAAATCTAATATTTCAATATCGACCACCTCAAGGTTAATTAAATAAACCCCAATTCCCATCTCTTCAAGAGTAAAGATTGCATCGTCTAGCCGACCCTTTAGATATAAACCAAAAAATTGACGAGAAATGTACCCGTAGGGTGCAACGCCTAATCGAGACATAATATGATTGCTACTTGACCTATAGCCGCCCTTAAGTGCCCACTCCCAAAAATCGATTGTGTGATGTGCAAAAATTGATGTGGTTGAACTGGGCATATTCATTAGCAGCTCATCGTTATCGCTCTGATATGCAAAACCGGGCCCGAAAGCAGGGCCTTTCTCAAAAATAGTAATTTTGAAGTTTTCTTTGCTTTCTGATGATAGACATTCAATCAAACCAAAGAGTGTCGCTACGGCGGCTGCACCACAACCGATAATCGCAATCTGAAAGACTGCGCAACTATCATGAGAGCCAAACAACTTGTTTAGAGGCTTATCACCTAAATTACTCCCCATATACCCCCTTCAAAGCATTGAGCTTATCTAGAGAGAAGGGGTTTGACCACCTGATATTGCTGTAGGAAGCGGACTACCCCAATAAATTCAGCATCGCCGCTTCATCAATCACCGGTACACCCAATTCCTCTGCTTTCGTGAGTTTGCTGCCAGCATCTGTACCAGCTACTACAAAGTCAGTCTTCTTAGAAACTGATCCAGCAACTTTGGCACCTGCTTTTTCAAGGAGATCTTTAGCTTCATCTCTTGTCATCGTTGGAAATGTACCCGTCAGAACAAAAGTTTTACCTGCTACTGCAGCACTAATCACTTTTTCTTCTACGGCGAGCTGCATTCCGGATGCTAGCAATTGCTCAATTACCTCACGATTATGGGCTTCTTGCATAAAGCTCGTGATGGAGTCGGCAACTACAGGACCAACATCTTTTACTGTTAGCAGGTCTTCGAGATTTGCATCCATTAAGGCATGCATGGATCGATAATGATTTGCCAAATCCTTTGCGGTGGTCTCGCCCACGTGACGAATACCCAGGGCAAAGATAAATCTAGCTAAGGTAGTGTTTCTAGATTGGTTGATTGCTTGAATGAGGTTATCCGCAGACTTCTCGCCCATACGCTCTAAGTTTGCGAGGGCCGTAAATCCCAAACGATACAGATCTGCAGGAGTTCTAACAAGGTTGTGATCTACCAACTGGTCCACGATCTTCTCACCTAGGCCTTCGATATCAAGCGCTCTTCTATGAGCAAAGTGAATTAAAGCCTGTTTGCGCTGAGCCCCACAGAATAGTCCGCCACTACAGCGCGCTACTGCTTCATCTGCTAAACGCTCGATATGAGAATCGCAGACAGGACAACGAATTGGCATGACAAATTCTTTTGCATCTGCTGGACGGCGATCCTTAATTACCGAAACCACCTCAGGAATCACATCACCTGCTCTACGCACTGAAACGGTATCGCCAATTCGGACATCTTTACGTTTGACTTCGTCTTCGTTGTGTAAGGTTGCATTAGTGACTGTGACGCCACCTACTTCTACAGGAGCAAGTCTTGCTACTGGAGTGATTGCACCTGTACGACCTACTTGCACATCAATACCTAAAACGGTAGTTAGAGCCTCTTGTGCTGGATACTTGTGAGCGAGCGCAAATCTAGGGGCTCTTGATACAAATCCCAACTTCGCTTGCTCGGCGAATGAGTTCACCTTATAGACAACGCCATCAATGTCATATGGCAATGAATCTCTTTTGGCGCCAATCTCGTTATAGAAGGCCAAGATCTCTTCTACGGAATGCAATACCTTACGCTCTGAGCAAACAGGCAAGCCTAATTCAGCGTAAGCATTAAGTAATTCTTCGTGAGTTTTAGGCAGCCATGACTGAGGCTCTAGGGCGCCTAAGCCATAGGCAAAGAAAGACAATGGCCTTTTAGCGGTGATCTTCGAATCTAATTGACGCAGACTACCTGCTGCTGCATTGCGAGGATTAGCAAATTCTTTCTCGCCCAACTCTGCTGCCTGTCGATTCATCTTCTCAAAATCTTTGAGATACATAAAGACCTCGCCACGCACTTCTAAGACTTGTGGAATGTTTTTTCCAGTGAGTTTGAGCGGAATAGCGCGAATTGTTTTGATGTTAGCCGTGACATCTTCACCGCTAGCTCCATCACCACGAGTGGCAGCGGTTACTAATGAACCGTTTTCATAACGGAGCGAGATTGCAAGACCATCGAACTTGAGTTCACCAGCATATGTCACATGATCTGTATGGAGTGCCTCACGGCAACGACGATCAAAAGCAATCAGCTCGGCATCTTCAAAGGCATTATTCAAAGAAAGCATTGGCACCGCATGGGTAACCGAATCAAACTCTTTTAATGCTGCCCCACCTACACGCTGAGATAAGGACTCGGGGGTGATCCACTCTGGATGGGCGGCCTCAATATCCAATAACTCGCGATAGAGGCGGTCATACTCAATATCAGGCAATAGTGGATTATCTAGAACGTAGTAAGCATGCTCTAGGCGCGCAAGCTCGGCTTGCAAGAATGCGTAACGCTCCGCTAAATTTGTCGGATTATTGGACGACAAAGTAATTTCCTAGCTAAAGAGTCTGCTGGCTGTAGAAGATCCAGCAGGAATACCGGATTTCTCAAGATTGGCATAAAGAACATCAAGGTGCTGACGAATACTAATGACTGCAGCTTCACTTAAGTTAATACCATTGTCATCTACCAAGCGGCCATGAGCAGCTTGTGCAATCTCCACACCTTCAGAGAGCATTCTTTCAAATGCGCGCTCTTCTTGCGGAACCAAAGGAACCTCTAGCAACAAAGTGACTTGAGTTACCGACTTATTCGGGTCCAAGTCAGCGCTATTGAAAAGCACTAAGCCTTTGCTGAGGTATTCATATTGGCGTCCGTTACGAGATAACTTGAAGCCGCGTTGGCGCATGAGCGCATCAAAGTTACCCCAAGGACATGGTTCATCAAATAACACATTGATACTCAGCTGGATATCACTCTCAGCAGCCATCACATCTAATTCTTTAGCGCTTTCCAACATGGTACTGACGCTAGGCATATCAATTTGCGACCCCAAAGTTTCAGCAAGGGCCTGAGCACGAGAGCAGAAATCAGAAAGCTCCAAAACACCAATCGAACCTTTGCGGCTAGCCAACTGAATGGCAAGCTGTAACTCTGAATAAGATCCTTCAGACTTTAATTCATCCCAGTCTTCAGCAGCATCGACATCTGCATTTAGACCTTCGCACATCCAACGCGCTGTAGATTGGGCTTCAAGATCGGTCCAAGCGTTAATTTCTGCCAGAATTTCTGCGCCGCTTATAGCTTCATCAAAGCGCAAGGTAATAACGCAATCGATGCGCGGATCAATCGCGAACTTTTCTGGGGCGGAGATTGTTGTTAAGGCCTCGCCAAAACCAGGCTCTGCTCGACCAGATGTATCGCCATCCGCAAAACCCTGCGTAAAGCTTGGCTCACGCGCAAAGCGATCATCTAAAGCATATTCGCATTGCTCTTTTGCCTTACGGCGAGCACGAGAGTACTTAATGTTCAGAACAGCTACCGCTATCAGAATTAGAAGACCAATAACGGCCAGCGCCAATTGCAAATCAGACAAACCCAACATCGTCATGATTTGTTCTACATACATTTAGGCAGCCTCTACCATTGATACCGCAGAAGAGATATCCACAGCAACAATGCGGGATACGCCCTGCTCTTGCATCGTGACACCAATCAATTGATGAGCGATTTCCATAGTGATCTTGTTATGTGAGATAAATAAAAACTGTGTCTTATCTGACATTTTGGCAACTAGATTTGCATAACGCAAGGTATTTGCATCATCCAATGGTGCATCAACCTCATCCAGCAAACAAAATGGAGCTGGATTCAAAAGGAAGAGTGAGAACACTAAGGCAATTGCAGTCAAAGCCTTTTCACCACCAGAGAGCAGGTAAATGGAGCTGTTTTTCTTGCCAGGAGGCTGCGCCATCACCTGAACACCGGAATCCAAGATCTCTTCACCTGTCATCACCAGCTCTGCATGACCGCCACCGAACAATTCGGGGAATAGCTTTCCAAAGTGGCCATTAACCTGATCGAAGGTGCCTTGCAATAAATCACGGGTCTCTGCATCGATCTTGGCAATCGCATCTGTCAAGGTCTGCATCGCTTCATTCAAGTCAGCAGATTGAGCATCCAAGAACTGCTTACGCTCACGGGAACTGGATAATTCATCTAGCGCAGCCATATTGACTGGGCCTAGAGATTGAATTTCAGTATTCAAGCGATTCACTTCGCTCTGCAATGCACCAACCTTCAGATCAGGACTGAAACTTGCTTCAAGCGCAGTGAGATCGGCCTCAGCATCCGACAATAAAGTTGCAAATTGCTCAAAGTTCAAACGTGCAGCCTGTTCACGCAATTGCAAATCAACAACCTTGTCACGCATAGGTTGCAGGCTACGCTCTAATTGCATGCGAGACTCATCAGCTTCACGCAGTTGATGCAATAAAGCATCTTGCTCAGTACGAGCATTTGCCAAAGCTGCCTCGCGTGCGCTGCGTGCTAGCAATAAGCCCTGTAATTTATCTTGCGCTTCTTCATCACTCAATGTTTCTAACTCTTGAGCGGCTGCATCATGCTTATCTTGAATCTCCATGATCTGTGTACGCGCAGTACTTTGATCACGTTGCAAGTCGGCTATACGCTGCTGCAATGAACGAGTAGCAAATGCCGCCTCTTGTGCAGCCATTTCAGCAGCACGGAGCGATTCACGCAAACGATCACGCTCTTCAGTAGAGCGCTCTAATTTTTCTTGAGCTACTTGTAAAGCCTCTTGCAAGCCTTGCTTGGACTCTTCTGACTCGAGCAATTCGGCAGCAGACTGCTCTTGAGTCTGGCTCACTTGCTCCATCTGCTGACGCAATTCACTTAACTCACCCTGAATCTGCGCCGCACGTTGACTGTACTGTTCTTCAGCTTGGGTCAACTGCATTCTTTCTACTTCAAAGCCATGCGATTCTTGGACAGCATGCTCTGCATTTTCACGAGCTTGCTCAGCGGCTTGATGGGCCGCTTGATAGTTCGCTACACACTGATCTAATTCGCCTTTGAGTTCGCTTTGCATCAACTGTTGCGCACGTAATTGCTTCTCGAGACTTTCCATCTCTTGAGCACGAGCCAACATGCCGGCTTGCTCAGAGTCTGCTGCGTAAAGCTGCACACCAACGCGGCTTACCAAGTGGCCTTGTTGAGTAACAAATGCGCCACCAGCAGGTAGCTTTTCGCGACGATGCAAAGCATCTTCGAGGCTGCTGGCAATATAAATATTGTCTAACCACTCTTGCAACACAGAAGTGAGTCTTGCTGCGCCTGCGCTTTGCACGCGGCTCAATAATGGCGTGAAGTCAGCAGGAGCGGATGTATGGGCCGGAGTAATTTCTTCCGTGAGCAAAATTGCCAAACGGCTTGGGGGCGCATCATTGGCCAAAGCTAATGTTTCTTGGACACTCTTTGCAGTAACTGCGGCTAAACGCTCACGCAATACCGACTCAAGTGCAGCTTCCCAGCCACTCTCCACTTTGAGCTCTTGCCAAAGACGCTTGCTTTCTTTGAGGCCCTTGCTTTCCAGCCAAGGTCCAATCTTGCCTTGCGCCTGAACGCTAGCCTGCAAGGCAGTTAATGCAGTTAATTTAGCTTCGGTTTGAGCTAAATCCTGATTTGCTTCCTGAATTTTTTGCTGGGCAGCGTTACGCGCTTCATCAGCAGCAGGTACGCGTTGCTGAGTTTCAACGGCGCGATGCTTAGCTTCCTCCACTTTGCGAGCAGCCATTGTTTGACGATCAATCGCCATCTGCAAGGCTTCAGCATCTGGACGACGCAGGCCATCGAATTCACCAACAAGGCGAGTTTCGCGCCCTTTCAATTCATCTGACTGAGCAGACATAGAGCGAAGTCGTTCGCCCAAACTTGCCAAGCGTTGCTCAATTGAAGCTAATGCATCACGTGCACTATTTAGCTCGCGTGAGGCATTTTGATAAGCCTCTTCACGACTTGGCATTTGCTCTTGCAAGCCATTTAAATCTGCCAAGAGTGTTTGCTCTTTTTCAGCAGCTAAAGAAAGCTCATGCTCAGTAGTGCGCTGAGCTTGCGCTGCATCAGTCTCTTGCACAGTCCAACGCTTTAATTGCGCCTGCAAATCTTGAGTTTGCTGTTGCAAGCGTTGACGTGCTTCTTGTACATAAAGAATCTGTGACTCAACCTGACTCACGTCAGAATTGGTTTGATACAAATCGCCTTGTGCTTGAGAAACTTTGTCTTGTAATGCGTACTGTTGTGTACGCATTGTCTCTAGCTCAGCTTCGACGTGGCGTAGCTTGGCGGTCTGTTCTTCTAGGCCAACTTGCGTATCGCGGATACCGTTGGCATGACGCTCCTGCTCTTTACCAGCCTCGGTCTGACGCACAAACCACAACAGCTGCTGCTGTGATTTCATCTGTGTAGAAAGCTCGGCGTGACGCTCAGCAACAGTCGCTTGTTTTTCCAAACGAGTGAGTTGTTGATCGAGCTCGCGCAAGATATCTTCGACGCGAGTTAAATTTTCTACAGTGTCTTCTAAACGGGATGCGGTTTCTTTGCGACGCTCTTTATATTTAGAAACGCCAGCAGCCTCTTCCAAGAACACACGCAACTCTTCTGGCTTCGCCTCTAAAATTCTGTTGATTGTGCCTTGACCAATGATCGCGTAACCTCTTGGACCCATACCGGTGCCCAAGAAAATATCCTGAATATCTTTCCGACGAACTACCTGGTTATTGACGTAATAACTTGAATTTCCATCGCGCGTTAAAACACGTTTGATACCTAATTCTGTAAAAGCACTCCACTGACCTTGAGCGCGCCCTTCGGTGTTATCAAAAATGAGTTCGACGCTGGCACGACCAGATGGTTTACGCAAACCAGAACCATTAAAAATAACGTCTTGCATGGACTCACCACGCAATTCGCTAGCGCGGGATTCGCCTAAAACCCAGCGAACGGCGTCAATAATGTTCGACTTTCCGCAACCGTTAGGACCCACAACGCCAATCAATTGGCCAGGCATTTCAAAATGGGTTGGGTCTACGAAAGACTTAAAGCCGGAAAGTTTGATGGATTTCAGTTGCACGGCGTACTTTGCAGGGAAAAAAGAGGTTCAAATAAAGGGGTAAAAATTAAAGCTAAAGTGGGAAGATGATAGCAAGCTTGAGGGTGCTTAGACGCGTTTTTGCCCCATCTATATAATGATAAATCTACCCTCAGGGACAAAATCCCTTAACAATCTGATAGTTAACTAAAAAGCATGAGCCAATCACCACAAAACATCATTGAACAAGCCTGGGAAAACCGCGCAAACCTGTCTCCAGATAGCGCCCCTGGGGATGTCCGTAATGCCGTAAATGCGGTCCTAGAAGGCCTAAATGCCGGCACCATTCGTGTGGCTGAGCGCCGTGACGTAGGCAAATGGGAAGTTAACCAGTGGGTTAAGAAGGCTGTTTTGCTCTCTTTCCGCCTAGAGGACAACAAACCTATGAGTG
>Ga0181555_1004753_pt1 | contig 10303 bp, 8 predicted proteins | sample 011ome_15_FD_145601 | JGI IMG/M metagenome (GOLD analysis project Ga0181555, IMG submission 145601) | Coastal salt marsh microbial communities from the Groves Creek Marsh, Skidaway Island, Georgia - 011504AT metaG (spades assembly) | ecosystem: Environmental > Aquatic > Marine > Intertidal zone >...
TCATATAGTTATTTTTTACTTCCTTTTAAATTGCTTAATAAAAGTAATGAGTAATTTTAAAAAATATAAGTAAATCAATGAAGTTCTTAAATAATCTAATCAACTTACATAATAGAATTCCGAAGTTAAAAGTTATTAAGTATCTTTTGAATTTTCCCATTTGCCTTTTGAATTCCTTTTGAATTTGACCTTAGTTTAGATGAACTTAGATGAACAATTTTTAGAAATGACAGATAAAATAAGACTTATTAAACTAGAGAATGAGAATGTAATACGGCCCCGACCAGAACACTCTAAATACAAAAGTTAAACAAATAAAAAACCCTCAGAAAGAAATTTCTGGGGGTTTTTTTATTTTTCCAATCCAAATAATAAAAACCTATTTCCAAATTTAACTTTATCCGGATAACCAGCTGCTAATGAAAAAGATCCTGTTGATGTAACTAAAATATATTGCTTACCATTTGTCTCGAAAACAACTGGGGGATTTGATCCAACAAATGGTAGCTCATACTCCCACAATACTTCTCCATCAAGTGAATTAATTGCATAAAATTTTTTATCTATAGTCCCAGTTGCAAATAAAATATTTCCAGCTGTTCCGGTGACTCCACCAAAATTTTCGGTTCCAGATTTAATTTTTTTTCCTTGCATATCATACAAATCAATTTCTTTATAATCTCCAAAGGGTGTTTGCCATAATATTAAACCTGAATTTAAATTTATTGCCGTAATTGTGCCCCATGGATTTTTACTACCTGGAAATCCGTCCAAGTCTGTCAATCTTTCATATTTACTTGAATATCTATTTTTATTTTTTTCTAAGCTTGCTATCCAGGGAATATTATTTGAGGTAACATAGAGTATTCCGTTATGATGATCTAGGGAGCCACCCATCCATTCTGCTCCACCGTGAAAATTAAATTGAATATTTTTTTTTCCGATTTCATAAGTTTCAAAAAAGCCAAATTTTTTATCAGAAATAATTTTTTTTACGTAATCATAATTTTTTTTATTACGATCAGTTATTTCATCAACCGAAAAAATACTTTTAGCAAAAGGCATGGGAAGCATTTTATCGATTTGAACTGACGATATGACTTCATCTTGAATTTTAGATAATGGAGCCTTCCTGTACTTAATATCAAAAAAATTTTCTCCTGTAACTCTATCAAATACTAAAGTATTTCCTCTTTTTGTAACAGCAATTACCACATCAATTTTATAATTTTTTTTTGGGTGTTTTAAAGATGTGAGAATTGGTGGAGCAGGAATATCTAAATTCCAAATATCATGATGCGTTTCTTGAAAATCCCAAATAATTTTTTTTTTATTTATATCAAAAGCAATAATGCTATTTGAATATCGATTGTCTCCTGGCCTTTTAGTTCCATCAAAATAACTACTTGGATTACCAGTTGTAATAAAGAGAAGTCCTCTTTTTTCATCTAAAGATATACCCCCCCAAGGATTACCACCATAATTTAGATAATCAATTTCATAAGCTTTTTCATTATTTTTTGGATCTTCAAAAGAATATATCCATAATTTTTTTCCATTAAATTTATTAAAAGCTTCTATAGTTTTTTTCATTGTCACGGTAATTACCAAGCTTTTATATATGACCGGAGCAACCACACTGGAACCCTGCAATTTGACTTTTCCATTATTGCCAAATGACAAATTATGATTGCCAGTCTCTGCATTTAAAGAAATTAAATTTTTATTATCTGAAAAAAAAAGAATATTTTTATTTTCTTGAGAATCTATTAGCATGCCTCTTTTTGCTACGTAGTTTGAATAACCCTCTGACTTCCATTTTAAAGATCCATCTATTGCATTAATTGATAGTATTAACCCGTTTGAAGTTGGAACATAAATAATTCCATTTTTTACAATTGGATTACACTGAACATCCTTAATAATATTTCCATCAAATGAATATTCCCAAATTTTTTTTAGTTTATTAATATTTTTTAAATTAATTTCATTAAGATATGAAAATCTATTTGATTGATTATTGCCATGACTGCGTTCCCAATTTGAATAATTAAAAATATTTGAATTATTTGAAGTTGTATTAATATTATTTAAATCAGACTTTATAACTAAGGAATTATCTTTAAAATTTATTGGGTCATAATATTTTTTTGATGATCGAGAAACATTTTTTTGAGAAAAAATTTCATAACTGATTATTTGTGTAATTTTTTTAAAAAAAGAACTATTTAAATTAGATAAATTTAATTCAAAAAAAGGTTTATTTACATATTTGTAATTAATTTTTGAAGCATCAATTGCTAATAATAATAAAAAAACAAATAATACTAAAACTAATATTTTAAAAAATTTTTTCATTTTTTTGTTTTTATATTTTTTTTATAGTTAAAATTTAAACAATAAATATCGTAATTGATATTTATACTTTTGTATCATTTAAAATATAAATATTTTAAATTTAATCTATAAGATAAATATTAATTTTTTGACTTTAAAGGTTCACAATAGTAGTGAATTTATAAAAAAATGTAGATATAAATAATCTTATTATTAAATGAAAAATATTATAGTCACAGGTGGGTTGGGATTTATTGGTAGCAATTTAGTAGAATACTTAGTAAATAAAAAATATTTCGTTATTATAATTGATAACTTAAGTTACTCCTCAAATATTGACAACTTAAAGAAAATACCCAAAAATAAATATAAAATTTATTATCAAGATATTCAAAATAGAAATAAAAATTTATATATTTTAAAAAAATATCATCCAGTGGCAATTTTTAATTTAGCTGCAGAGACTCATGTTGATAGATCGATTGAAAATCCATATAAATTTATCAAATCGAATATATTGGGTGTATTTGGAATTCTTGAATCACTTAAAAAATATCTCAATAATAAAAAAAATAAAATCAAACTTATACATGTATCTACGGATGAAGTTTATGGAGATATAAAAAAAAACAAATTATCAAAAGAAAAAGATCCATATTTACCAAGTTCTCCCTACGCTGCATCTAAAGCAGCTTCTGATCTTCTAATACAATCATATATAAGAACCTATAATTTACCCTGTATAATTACTAATTGTTGTAATAATTATGGGCCAAAACAATTTCCTGAAAAACTAATTCCTAAAATAATAATTAATTTATTAGATAATAAAAAAATACCAATATATGGAAATGGCAAACAAGAAAGGGAGTGGATACATGTTGAAGATCATTGCTCAGCACTTTATAAAATATTTCAAATTGGGCAAGTTGGTGAACAAATAAACATTGGCTCAGGTGAGGTTAGAAATAACCTCAAATTAACAAAAGTCCTAATTCATAATTTTAATGAAATTCATTATATTCCAACTAAATCTACTATAAGCTTTGTGAAAGATAGACCAGGACATGACAAGAGATACGCTCTAAATTCAAATAAATTAAAAAAAAAATATAAGTGGAAAAAAAAATATGATTTACAAGCTGGCTTATATGCTACAGTAAAATGGTACTTGGCTAATAATGAATGGATCAAAAAAATAAATAAACAAAAATTTACTAAAAGATTGGGCTTAAAATTTTGATAAAAAAAGGAATTATACTTTCTGGTGGCAGCGGAACTAGACTTCGACCAATAAGTATAACAATAAATAAGCAGTTATTGCCTGTGTATGACAAGCCAATGATATACTACTCGTTATCAGTTCTAATGTTAGCAAATATAAAGGATATTTTAATAATAACCAATCCTGTAGATCTTAAAAATTATCAAAATTTACTTGGTGATGGATCTGAACTTGGAATAAAAATATCATATCAAACTCAATTTAAACCCTCTGGCATTCCAGAAGCTTTTATTATTGGGGAAAAATTCATAAATAACAACCCTGTTGCGTTAATACTTGGTGATAATTTTTTTTATGGGTATGGTTTTTCTGGAAAGTTAAATAAATTAAAAAATTTGAAGAATGGTTGTTTAATTTTTTTATACAAAGTATTTAACCCAAACTTATATGGTGTTGTAAAAATTATAAAAAAAAAAATCACCAAAATTATTGAAAAACCAAATAAAAAAATTTCAGATTTAGCGATAACAGGATTGTATTTCTTTGATAGCAAAGTTGCAAAACTTGCAAAACAATTAAAAAAATCAAGCAGAAACGAGCTTGAGATTGTCGATTTAATAAAAAAATATCTCGATACAGGTAAACTAAAATATGAAATGCTAGGTCGTGGGTTTACATGGCTAGATTCTGGCAATCCAGAGGATTTATTCAAAACTTCAGAATATGTTTCAACTATTGAAAAAAGACAAGGTTTGAAAATTGCTTGTCTTGAAGAAATTGCTTATGAAAAAAAATGGATTAGTAAAGATACAATCAAAAAGAAGATTAAATTTTATGGAAAATGTGATTATTCTAGTTATTTAAAAAAAATTATATCTAATTAATGAAAACTAGCATTCTAATTACGGGTAGTACGGGATTTCTTGGAAAAAATTTAGAAAATAGTTTAATCAATAATTATAAAATAATATCAATAGTTAAAAAAGCATCAAAAAAAAAAATAAAAAAAAAAAAAAATTAAAAAATTATTTATTATAAAAATTATTCAGATTTATACACAAAACTAAAAAATGTTAGTTGTGATTATATAATTCACTGCGCAACCTATTATAAAAAAAAAGATGAGGATAATGATATTATAGATCTTATTAATTCAAATATTTTATTTGGATCAATCATACTATCAAAAATTAATTCCTTAAAAGTTAAGAAATTTATCAATATTACTACAAATTGGGAAAATTATAATGGAAAATTAAATAATCCATTTAATCTTTATTCTGCTACAAAAATAGCTTTTAAAAATATTGTTCATTATTTTCAATTAAAAAATAAAAAAATAAAATTTTATAATATTTATTTATCCGATACATTTGGATACATGGATAATCGAAAAAAAATTATACCTTCGATGATCAAAGCTTTTAATGAAAATAAAAAAATAAATTTAATAAGTCCAAACTATTACTTAAATATATTAAACGTGCAGGATTTTGTAAATGCAATCAGTATAATTATTAAGAAAAATATAAAGCAAGGAAATTATAATCTTGTTAATAATAAATACATAATTTTAAAAAAAATAGTAGAAAAACTTAAAGAAAAAAAACAATTTAAGGTTAGGTATATTTCAAACAAATTGATAAAAGAAAAGATATTTAAATTTAAAAACAACATTCAGTGGCAACCAAAGAAAAGTAATATAAATAATTTAATAGAATTATTTCAAAATTAGATGAAAAAAATTTATTACGGTAAAGCAGTTTATGGAAACAGTGAAATCCAAGCTGTATTAAAAGTTTTAAAGAATCAAAGCTTGTCTTTGATGGATGGACCTAACGTAAAAAAATTAGAAAAAATTGTCTCTAAATTATTCGGAAAAAAATATGGGCTAATGGTAAATTCTGGCTCTTCTGCCAATCTTCTTGGATTATCTAGTTTAAAATTAAAAAAAAATGATGAAATAATTACCCCAGCTTTAACTTTTTCTACTACTTTGTCTCCAATTATTCATCTTGGTCTTAAACCAGTTTTTATTGATGTTGAACCTAATAAATTTGTAATTGATATCGGACAACTAAAAAATAATATTACAAAAAAAACAAGAGCATTGATGATTCCAAACCTGTTAGGGAATCTTCCAAATTGGAAAGAAATTAGCTTAATTGCTAAAAAAAATAATTTGCTAATTATTGAGGATTCCGCAGATACTATTGGCTACAAGTTTAACAATGGAACTACTGGAAAATTAAGTGATATTGTTACAACAAGTTTTTATGCATCGCATGTTGTAACCGGAGCGGGGTTTGGTGGTATGGTTTGCTTTAATGACAAAGACCTATATACGAAAGCAAAATTACTTAGGGGCTGGGGAAGATCGTCTGCAATTTTAGGTGAAAAAGAGGATGTAAAAAGTAGATTTAATATTAAATTATCAGGTATTGACTATGATTCAAAATATGTTTTTTCAGAATTGGGTTATAATTTTTTACCATCAGAAATATCTGCTGCATTTGCAATTGAACAAATAAAAAAATTAAAAAAAAATCTTTCATTAAGAATTAAAAATTTTAAAATATTATTAGATTTTTTTAAAAAATATGAAAATTTATTTGATCTACCTAAAATCTTGAAAAATGTTAAAACAGGATGGCTAGCTTTTCCAATAGTCATTAAAAAAAATATTTCAATCAAAAGAAAAAATTTACAAATTTTCTTAGAAAAAAATAATATTCAAACAAGAACAATTTTTACTGGAAATGTACTTAAACAGCCATTAATTAAAAAAATTAAATACAAAAAAAATAATGAAGGATATAGCATAAGTAATCACGTCATGAAAAATGGAATACTACTTGGTTGTCATCATGGTATGCAAATCAAAGAATTAAATCACGTCAAAAAAATTTTTGAACAATTTCTAAAAAAATCAAACCTTGATTAAAATAATTAAAACCCCATTTTATGGTTTAAAATTAATAAATAATATTAAGTATAATGATAACAGAGGTTATTTTAGAGAAATTATAGAAGAAAAAAAAATACAAAAAAAATTACCTTTTACTTATATATCAAAATCAAAAAAAAATGTCTTAAGAGGATTGCATTTGCAAACTAAAAATCCTCAAGCAAAACTAATAACTGTACTAAGAGGTAAAGTTTTCGATGTAGCTATTGATCTTAGAAAAAATTCAAAAACCTATGGAAAATATTATTCAATAATTTTAAGTGAAAAAAAAAATTATTCAATATATATCCCTGAAGGTTTTGCGCATGGATTTGTATCAATGGCAAACAATACACTCATGCTCTATCAATGCTCTAACTATAGAAATAAAAAAAGTGAAATTGGAATAAAATGGAGTGATAAAGACTTGGGTATTAAATGGCCAAAAATTAAATTTAATTTATCTTCCAAAGATAAAAATAATTTAACTCTCAAAGAGTATCTAAAGAGAAAATTTTAATTTTAATTTTTTTAGAAATTATTTAAGAAACTATTATTTAAAAAATTTTTAGAAACAAAAATGCAAGCAGAACTTTTTAAAATATTTCCATCCGTTATAATTCTTAAATTATTTTCCTTTAAGGTTACACCAGTTGAGGTGATGTCTGTAATTAATTCTGCTGAACCTGTAAAAGGATATGATTCTGTAGCACCTAAGCTTGGCATAATTCTAAACTGACTTACTCCCTTCGATAAGAAAAAAGCTTCGGTTAAATTTGGATATTTTGTAGCCACTCTCATTCTTCTTCCATATTTTTCTTTAAATTCAAAACTCACCTCCTCAAGGTCTGCCATATTCTGCACATCTAGCCAGTCCTTCGGTACAGCAACAACCAAATCTGCAAATCCAAAGTTTAGTTTTTGCAACAATTTAACATTTTTCGAGTAAATCTCTGGGAATTCTTTCAATAAATCTAAACCGGAAATACCCATATCGAGTGTTCCATCATTTATTCTCTCGATAATTTCTTTTGCGTGCAAATATATCCCTTCTATTTGATTATTATTTTTTATATGAAAAAAATAATTTCTTTCACCAAATGTATTAACTACTTTAAGATTTTTCTTTTGAAAAAATTTTAAGGATTCTTCCTTTAGTCTACCTTTGCTAGGTAATGCAATTTTAATTTTAGTCATTTTATAAGTTAATTAATTGATTCAGATTAATTGCTCCACCTAAAGATGGAATATTTTTTTTGTAACCTAAAGTTTTAAGTAAATTGTTATACTCGCCCCCTCTTGCCAGCTCAATTATTTGATTTTTTTTCTTAATATAAGCCAAAAAAACTAATCCAGTATAATACTCTGTATTTCTTCCAAAATCAGTTTTAAAGGTAATGGAATATTTTTTTCCAATTTTTTTATTAATAAAAATAATTTTTTTTAAATAATTTTTTATATTCTTTGCTGATAATTTATTTTTATTGAAAAAATCAATAATAGCTCTTTCAGTTTTTTGTAATGGAATTTTAATATTTAAAAAATTTTTTATTATTTTAACATTTTTTTTACCTTTATAATTATCTCTTGGATCTTTAAGTTTTTTTTTAAATCTTTTAACTATTTCAGTAACAGTTCTACCTGCAATTATTGTATTTTGATCCATTTGTTCTAAATCTCTTAGTCTTTGCGTATCAACATCAATTGTTACTTGGTCAAGATCATAATTAGTTTCCAATCTTTTCAATAAATCAGAAAAATACTCTCTTCGAGAAAAATGCCTAATAAGTCTCAACTTCCATCTTTCAGGTAGATCTAAAGATTCTATTAATATTTTAAATAAACCGATATCTCCTACATTTATTTGCAGTTTCTTAATTTGTTTAATTGGCTCTAGAATTGTATCTAGTAAAATTAAACTAGAATTTTTATTTAATGAGTTAATCAACTCACAACCTAGTTGATCAAATACTTTTAAATCACCTTTTTTATTTAACCTATAAGCTGTTCCGTAATAACAAAATCGTTCCTCTTTAGTTTTTTTTTCTTGGATATATTTTAAGGCAGTAGAAACAGTTAAGTCAGGTCTTAAACTAACCTCTTTTCCTAATAAATCTCTGTATGTTAAAGTAGTTTTTTTAAATTGCTCTCCAGATCTTTCTGTTAAAAGACTGGTATCTATTAATAAATCAAGATCTGTAAAATTAAATTTTCTTTTTTTGAAATAATTTAAAATTTTTTTGGAAAAATCTTCTTTTAATTTTTTTTTCTCAAGCCCTTTTTTCATTATATCAATTCATTTAACAATTGATCAAAAGGTATGGTTTTTTGAGATTCTTCAGATTGCTTCCATTCACTTCGATCTTTAATATTTTCGGATATTTTTTTTCCCACATTTAAATTTTTAATAGTTACTAAATTCTTGCTAACTTCATCTTCTCCGCACAAAATGACGTAATCACATCCTCTTTTATCTGCATATTTTAGCTGGGACTTAATATTGGATGTTCCTGAATAAATTTCAGAGCTAATATTTTTGTCACGAAGCGCTTTTAGTACTTTCATATAAAAAGTCATAAATTTCTCATCAAAAACACATATTAATATTGGTAGTTTTTTTTGCGTCTTAACTTTGTTTTTTTGAATAATTGCATAAATTAAGCGATCTAAACCAACTGAAATTCCTGTTGATGGACATTCTTGATTATTAAATCTTTTAACTAAATCGTCATATCTTCCTCCGCCACCGATGGATCCAAACTCAATTTCTTCACCTTTTTTATTTTGCACACCGAATGTTAAGTTTGCCTCAAAAATAGGTCCTGTATAATACTCAAGTCCTCTAACGATAGTAGGATCAAAGATATAATTTGTAAAATTGAATAATGAAAAATATTTTTCCATTAATTGCATTTCTGCAATTCCTTCTTGTATTGTTTGATTTCCTTCTGCAATTTTTTTTATATTTTCATAGTTATTTTCTGAAAGATTTTTAATATTTAAAAAACTTATAATTTCTTTTATTTGGTACTCCTCTAGTTCCGCTCCTTTAGTAAAGTCACCAGATTTATCTTTTCTTCCTTTTCCCAGAAGATATTGCACTCCCTCGGTACCAACCCTATCTAGCTTATCAATTGCACGAAGTGTAATCGATTGCTTTTGTTCATCAACAATATTTAATTTTTCTAAAAGCCCTCTAGAAAGTTTTCGGTTTGATATCTTGATATTAAATTCATTTGATTCTAATCCGCAACTTATTAATATTTCTGAAATTAAGATACAAAGTTCCGAGTCTGCAAATAAATTACTTGTTCCAATATAGTCTGCATCAAATTGTAAAAACTCCCTAAATCTACCCGGTCCGGGTTTTTCATTCCTCCAAACAGTCCCTAATTGAAATCTTTTGAAGGGTCTTGGAAGACTGTCAAAATTTTTTGCTGCATATCTTGCCAATGGAGCAGTTAGGTCATATCGTAAAGAGAGCCATTTTTTTTCGTCTTGAAATGAAAATACTCCTTCAGAAGGTCTGTCTTTATCTGGTAAAAATTTACCAATACTTTCAGTATACTCAAAACTGGGGGTTTCAAGATATTGGAATCCATATTTAGACATAATCTTTTTAATATTTGAAATTAAAAGATCTCGAATAAGAAGCTCTTCTTCTGGTCTATCTGTAAAACCTAAAGGTAAATCACTACTAGGTTTAAAAGTTTTTTTATTCATTGTTTTGGTACAGCTGGGTGGACTCGAACCACCGACATCTGGTTCCACAAACCAGCGCTCTAACCAACTGA
>Ga0181555_1004759_pt1 | contig 10295 bp, 10 predicted proteins | sample 011ome_15_FD_145601 | JGI IMG/M metagenome (GOLD analysis project Ga0181555, IMG submission 145601) | Coastal salt marsh microbial communities from the Groves Creek Marsh, Skidaway Island, Georgia - 011504AT metaG (spades assembly) | ecosystem: Environmental > Aquatic > Marine > Intertidal zone...
AACAACTGTTATAAATTTAGCTGCTGGATTAACTCAACTTAATAAAAAAATTTTAGTTATTGATTTAGATCCTCAAGGAAATGCAACTACAGGTCTTGGATTATCCAACTTAGACAACTCAAGTGACACAATTTATGGTGCACTGAATGGAACTAGACAGATTAATGAGATAATCAAGAGGACACAGTTTGAAAATTTAGATATTATCACCTCTAATGTAGATCTATCAGGACTTGAGGTCGAAACGGCTGATGATAGTAATAGAGCCTTCATATTAAAGACTAAATTAACCTCTTATTTAAACAATTCTAGAGGGTTATACGATTATGTATTGATTGATTGTCCACCTTCATTAAGTCTTCTAACAGTTATGGCGCTTGTATGCTCAAACTCACTTCTGGTGCCTTTGCAAACAGAATTCTTTGCTCTTGAGGGGCTTACCCAACTAATGAAAACTATTGAAAGGATAAAAGTAAGTTTAAATCCCGATTTAAAAATCAGAGGGATCCTTTTGACCATGTATGACAAAAGAAATAAACTTTCTTCTCAAGTAGAAAAGGAGGCTAGAAATTATTTTAATAAAAAAGTCTACTCAACAGTAATTCCAAGGAATGTTAGATTGTCCGAGGCACCATCTCACGGAATGCCAGTTTTAATTTATGACAAATCATGTCCTGGTAGTAAATCTTATTTTAGTTTTACTGATGAATTTATAAATCAGGAGTCATCAATCGGGAGTGCAGCTTAATGGATAAAATAAAAAAAGGTCTTGGAAGAGGTTTGTCTTCATTAATTGGCGAAACAAAAGTAGAGGTTCAAAAAAATCAACTACCAATAACAGACCTGATACCAAATAAATATCAACCTAGAAAAAATTTTGATGAGGCTAACTTAGAAGATTTAACAAATTCTATAAAAGAAAGAGGAATGATACAGCCGATCATAGTAAGAAAATCAAATAATGAAAATTTAAAATTTGAAATTATTGCAGGAGAGAGAAGGTGGCTGGCGGCTCAAAGAGCAGGCATTCATAATGTTCCTGTAGTAATCACAGAAGCGGATGATTTAAAATCTTTAGAATTTGCAATAGTTGAAAATGTTCAAAGACATGACTTAAATCCGTTGGAAGAAGCCCAGGGTTATAAAAGATTGATTGACGAATTTTCATATGATCAAGAAAAGGTATCAAAATTTATAGGTAAAAGTAGAAGTTATATAACAAACTCTTTGAGAATACTTACCTTACCCGCAGAAGTTATAAAATTAATAGAGTCTCATAAGTTATCGACAGGACATGCCAAAATTTTAGTAGGTTTAGAAAATGCAAGCTTTATAGCAAATAAAATTATAGAAAATAAACTCTCAGTGAGGCAAGCAGAAAATTTTGTACAATTATTTAAAAAGAAAAGACAAAAGTCAAAGATTACAAAAGATACTAATATTATAGCTCTTGAACTTTCAGTATCAAATAAAATTGGATTAAATGTAGAAATACAAAACAACAAAAGAAATAAAGGAAAAATTTCTTTCGAGTACAAAGACCTTGATCAGCTAAATAAAATTATAGATATAATTAAAGCTAATTATTAGTTTCAGTTGAAGACTTGCTCAAAATAAAATCTGTAATTAGATTTATAGAATTATTTATATTTTTTTTAATTTGTAATTCTATTTCACTTAATGCGTAGATTAGTTGTTTAATATTTTTTGATTTCCACTTGTAAATTTGTTGTTTAGTTATCTCTTTTTCTTTCCAAAAAATAGGTGGTTTTGCTGATGAAATAGTTAAGTCTATATTTTTGTTAATTTCAAACGTTTTCGATAAGACCAGCAATTTTTTTGCTTTGATTATAAAAGATCTAATAATCATAATGCAGTCTTCATTACTAAAATTATTTTCATTTAAGATATTAATTGTTTTTTTTCTATTCTTAGCAAGACAATTATCAATAAGTTCAGATATGCTGTGGTTTTCGTTTAAATTAATCAGTTTTGATATATTTTGACTGTCAATTTTTTTTCCATTCTTGCCAAAATATTCAATTTTTTGAAGTTCGTTTAAAAGTATTCCTCTATCTCCACTACATTTGTTCACGATCAAGCTAATATTTGATGGTGAAATCGAAATTTTTTTATCTCTTAAAAAATTATATACTAATTTAGATAAAGTTTGATCATTATCAGGATAAAAAGGAACACAAACTAATTTTTTATCCTTTTCAAAAAAGGATCTTAACTTTGATTTTTTTTCTAAATTATCAGAATTAATAATGATTACTGTATCATCAAGATTTTTAGAGTTTAAACTTTCAATTATCTTAAAAAGTTTATCTGTAGATCTCTTAATGACAATAAATTTTTGTGGATCAAAAAGAGATTTAGATAAAACATTTTCAATGAAATTATTTTCATTGTCTAAAATTTCTTTTTCTTCATAACTTGAAATATTATTTTTATTGTTAATTAAAATACTAAGAGCTTCCTTTTTTAAACCTTCATTTTTTCCATAAAATAAAAAAGTTTTGTTTAAGTTTAAATTTATTTTATTTAGCTCATACGACTTAATTATCATTAGTACTTAGTATTTTAGTGATCAATTTTTCTCTAATTGTGGATGCAAAGTTTTTCTTAATATTTCTTTCGTAACTATTTTGTTCAAAAGAGTCGAGGTTGTTTTTAATATTAATTTTTTCATTAAATTCAAATTCTTTAGTTTCCTCATCATTAATTATGGATATTTTGGCATTTACTGAAACTTTAAAATCTGTTGCTACTCCAGAAGTGTCTTTAGAAATAATATTTTTAATGTATTCAGATAAGATACTGATTTCATATTTATTCTTTGAATTATTATTTGAATACAAATTAATTTCATTTTTGATAAAGTTATTAAATTCATTATCACCTCTCATTTCTAAAATATTAATTTGTAGATTTGTTGTTTTATTTTTATACACAGATGTGTAACCGCAGGCAGTTACAAAAAATAGAACTGTAATAATAACTATATTTTTCATATTTTTTAAATAATTATATTTAAGAGTTTATTCTTAATATAGATCTTTTTTTTTATTTCTTTATTTTGTAAATATTTTATTAATTGAGGGTCTTTATTAACCATTTTCATAAGGTCATTTTCACTTAAATCTAAACCAGCATTAATTAGACTTCTTTTTTTTCCATTAATTTGAATTACTATTGTGTTAAAATCATCTTTAATCTGCTTTTCATCGTAGTTTGGCCAATCAACTACACCAGTTTCGTCTATTTTCTTGTAACATTCATTAGATAAATGAGGAACAATTGGCATCATGGTAATTAAAATTTTTTTGTAGTTCTCAATAATTGTTTTTTTTTCATAACCTTTAATTATTTCTTTAGATAAAAAAGAGTGTAATTCATGCAAATTAGCAATAATTATATTATAATTAAAATTTTCAAGGTTGTGGGTAATCTTTTTAATAAATTTATTTGTAAATTTTGTTAGTTCACTACTTTTATCTTTTAAATGATTTTTATTAATTTCTTCTAAAATAGTAGTATTTAGTGTCCATAATTTTTGAATAAATTTAAATGATGCGGCTATTCCTTCTTCTGACCATTGTACGTCCTTTTCTGGAGGGCTATCAGATAGTATGAATAATCTTACTGAGTCTGCTCCATAATTGTTAATAATATTTTCTGGATCAATTGTATTCTTTTTTGATTTTGACATTGACTCAGATGGACCCACTTTAACTAATTGTGTAGGTTCTTCTTTTAAGTATTTTTTTCCATTTTTTAATATTATTTCATCAGGACTTAACCAATTGTTATTTTTATCTTTATAAGTTTCGTGACAAACCATTCCCTGAGTAAACAGACCTTTAAAGGGTTCTTTGATCTTAAATTTTTCATTTTTATTGGAGAGTGCGTGCATAAAAAATCTGGAATATAGTAAATGTAATATAGCGTGTTCAACACCACCTATGTATTGATCTACAGGCATCCAATAATTTATATCATCGTATGAAAATCCATAATCTTTCTTTTCTGGAGAGCAGAATCTTAAAAAATACCATGATGAGTCCACAAATGTATCTAGAGTATCAGTCTCTCTAGTATAATTTTTTCCATTAACTTTTATTTTTTTCCAATTAACTAATTTATCAAGAGGATTTCCAGTTTCACTTAACTTATCAATTACAGGTAGCTCAACCGGTAACATCTCTTTTGGAATTTTGTGAGGCACATTATTTTCATCATAAATAATAGGAATAGGACAACCCCAGTATCTTTGTCTTGATACTCCCCAATCTTTAAGTCGAAAATTAATTTTTTTTTCACCTAATTTTTTTCTTTCTAGATAGTTTATTGTTTCAGTTATGGACTCTTCAGGGCACTTTAATCCATTTAAAAAATCTGAATTAAAAAGATAACCTGGTCCAGTATATGCTTCTACATCAACTTTAAAGTCTAATTTATTTTTTTCTGGCGTAACAACTGTTTGAATATTTAAATTATATTTATTTGCAAAATCTAAATCTCTTTGGTCATGAGCCGGACAACCAAAAACAGCTCCTAATCCATAATCCATTAAGACAAAATTTGCGAAGTAAACAGGCACTTTAATATTTGCGTCTAGTGGGTTGATGGCCACAAGATCAGTTTTAAAACCAATTTTTTCTGCGTTTGCAATAGATTCTTCAGTTGTACCATTTTCAGAGCATTTCTTTTTAAATTCTATAAATTTTTTATCATTTTCATAAAATTTTGCTAAAGGGTGATCCACGGATAAAGCTAAAAATGATAGACCGAATAAAGTATCAGGTCTTGTGGTAAAGCATTTAATTTCTTTGATATTTTTTGATGATGAAATTTGAAATTTAACCTCACAACCAAACGATTTTCCTATCCAATTTTTTTGCATTGTCTTTACTTTGGCAGGCCATTTATCAAGATTATCAAGGCTTTCTAGCAACTCATTAGAAAATTTTGTAATATTAAAAAACCATTGATTTAATTTTTTCTTTTCAACTTGGGCTCCAGATCTCCATCCTTTGCCATCAATTACTTGCTCATTTGCTAAAACGGTTTGATCAACGGGATCCCAATTGACATCTTGTTCCTTTCTGTAAACTAACCCTTTATCAAATAATTCTAAAAAAAATTCTTGTTGATGTTTGTAGTAATCAACAGAACAAGTTGATATCTCTCTATCCCAATCAATTGAAAGTCCAAGCCTTTTAAGTTGAGATTTCATATTTGAAATATTTGACTCAGTCCAATCCTTGGGGCTTAGATTATTTTGTCTTGCAGCATTTTCTGCAGGCATACCAAACGAGTCCCATCCCATAGGATGAAGTACATTAAAACCTTGAAGAGCTTTAAATCTAGCTAGTACATCCCCAATCGTATAATTTCTAACATGACCCATGTGAATTTTACCTGATGGGTATGGAAACATTTCTAAGCAGTAAAATTTTTTTTTGCTTTTATCTATTTTGGTTGAAAAAGTTTTTTCTTTTTCCCAAAATTGTTGCCACTTATTTTCTATATTTTTGAAATTATATCTATCCACAAAATTAGACTAAATTTTTAAAGTTGAAGTATTATTTTTTCTTCTTTTTCCTGTCTTGTTCTTGATATATTGCCGCTTTTTTAAGTATTTCTTTTTTTAATTCTGCTACTAAAACTCCACTAGTTTCTGTTACTTTACAATTTAATAAATTATCTAAACATTTTCTGTTAAATACTTTGATATTTAATGCATCTGATCTTAATTCATTGGTCATAAATCTGATTGAGATTTTGATACTTTCGTTTTGATTATTATTTTCTGAATACCAATCTGTTATTATTATGCCTCCGCTATAATTTACGGATGATAATGGCATAAAATCTATTACATCTAGTGAAGCCCTCCACAACCCATTTGAGCTTGCAAAATCAAAAACACCACCTTGTGTCTGACCAAAAATCTCATTCATCTGTAAACTTCTTCCTTCTTCGATATTTTTTTGAATTCTTTTTTCTGGATCTGCTGGGAATTTTCTTGCATCTGCTCCTGGTAGACCACCTTTACAACCATTAAGTAAAAGCGAGGAAACTGCTAAAAATGCTATTATTTTAATTGTTTTTATTTTGATCATGCTAGTATTTTGAAAATTTCTTATACAATAAATCGTTAAATTATCCTAAAAATATCAAAAAACGAGAAAGTGATGCAAAAATGCAACACTTTTTAACTTTATGAATAAAAAAAGCTATATTCCTAAAAAAAGGTTAAAAAAACCAATATAAGGTCTCTGTTTATTATTAATAATAACAATTAACATTAAGGAGTAATTAATATGAACATTAAAAAAATAGGTCTTACTGCTCTTGCAGCATCACTTGTATCAGTATCAGCGAACGCTGGTTCTATGAGTGTTGCAGGTTCAGCGTCTATGAACGCGTCAGGCGTATCTGGAGAAGGTCAAAACGGTGGTTCTGGTTTTTCAATGGGAAACCAGTTAACTTTTACTGGTTCAGGTGAATTAGATAATGGTTTAACTGTATCTCTTTCATTCATCCAAGATCATTCAACGCCTACATTTGATAACCACAGTGTAACTGTTAGTTCAGATTCTCTAGGATCACTAAAACTTGCTGGTGTAGGTGGAAGCACAGCTTCAAACCAAGTTGATGCAACAGCAGCTGGTGACTTATGGGATAAATTTGATGGTTTATCTACTATCGGAACTGGAAACAACGTAACTGTTAACTTTTCTACTGACTTAGCTCAAACTGCTTCTGCAGGTGCTAATGCGTTTTTATACACATCACCTGAGTTAATGGATGGTTTGACTGTAGTAGCTTCTTACCAACCACAAGGTTCTAACAAAGAATCAGGAACTGGTTATGGTTTTAACTACACTGGTGTTGAAGGTTTAACTGTAAACTATGCAACAACAGATGTTGTAGGAACTGACGCTGATTCAAGTGGTGATAACACTGTAATGAAAGTATCATATGCTTATGGTCCTGTTACAGCAACATGGTCAAACTTAGATCATGATGAAGGTGCTATAGCTAATGATATGGAGTCAAGTTCATGGGCAGTATCTTACACTATCACAGATGAGCTTTCTGTAACTTACGGAACTGAAACTCACGATAAAGGAGACAACACAGTTGACTCTGAAATCGATGGTGTTTCATTTGCATACACAACAGGTGGTATGACTATCTCTGGAAGTATGACAGATGGTAAAAACTTAGACAACTCAAACACTGTAGGTGCAGATGTTGAGAAATGGACTTTAGGTGCATCATTTGCATTCTAATTTAGTTTAAGTTCTAATATTTAAAAGGGCCCCTTTTTAGGGGCCTTTTTTTTATTCAAAATAAGATATTCCAGCAAAGTTAGTTTTACCTAAAAGAGAGAGTTTTTTTTTATTTTTTTTTGAAATTCCGCCAAGTGCTACAATATCCTTCTGCGTAAGTTTAGATAGCAATTTAAATTTATTCATTCCCAAAAAATTTTTATTTTTTTTAAACAGAGAAGATAAAAAGATTTTATTTACATTTTGATTTTCTTTTATCTTAATTTCTTTCAGATTGTGTGCTGACCCAATTAATTTAAAGTGTCTTTTATAAGAGTAAGATAAATGTTTAAAGCTATTATTAAAAGATGGTATATAAGCACCATCTAAATTAAGCTTAATTGCCAATCTAACATTATTTGATAGATAAAAATTAATTGATTTTTTTTTACAATATTGTTTTATTTTTAAAATGAGTGTTTGGTCTACATTTTTTTTAGAATAGTTTCTGTAAATTATCGTGGTTTGTTTATCCTGTTTATCAATATTATTTGTATCAAATTTATTTATAAAGTAATATTTTCTAATCTTATTTATATGCATAATACAGTTAAAAATTTAATAGACATTGATGATGATATTAAAGATTATCTTAATAAATTAAATATTAATAATAATCCTAAAATTGTTGCAGTATCAAAGACTTTTAAAATTGATAAAATCTTACCTCTAATAGAGCATGGCCATATAGATTATGGTGAAAATAAAGTGCAGGAAGCTGTTGAAAAATGGACAGAGATTAAAAAAATACATTCACATGTAAAATTGCATATGATTGGAAAATTACAAACCAACAAAGTAAAATTTGCAGTTCAAATATTTGATTATATTCATTCAGTGGACAGTATTAAACTTGCAAAAAAGATTGTGGATGAACAAAATAAGATAAATAAAAAAATCAAAATATTTTTACAAGTTAATATTGGTGATGAAAATCAAAAATCAGGAATTGATAAAGAAGAAGTTAGCCAATTAGTTTCTTATTGCAAAGAAATTGGTTTAGATTTAATTGGCTTGATGTGTATACCACCGGTAGATATTGATCCAGAGGGATATTTTGAAGAGATGAATAAATTGAATAAAAAACTTAATTTTTCAGAATTAAGCATGGGGATGTCCTCAGATTTTCTTAAAGCTGCTAAACATCATTCAACATACGTAAGAATAGGATCTAGTATTTTTGGCCAGAGATCTTAAAAAATTTTTATCTTTGAATTTTTTTTAATTAATTTTAGCATAATTAAAAAATCTTTTTCCTTTAAAGCTACACATCCTGCTGTAGGTTTATAATCTTTAGTTAAGTGAATAAAAATACAACTACCTCTACCAGTAATAGGCTTATTAAAGTTATATTTAATTGGAATTAGGAAATCATATTTATAATCTTTTCTTTTTAATTTTTCATGTTTAATTTTTTTTTCTATTTTGAAAATTTTATTATATCTTTTTGGAAAACGAACATCATCACACCAACCCATATCTTTTTTAATTTCAATGCACTTTAATAAAGTGGATGGTTTTTCTTTGCGATCTTTCCTAAAATAAAGATTTTCAATTTCAAAGGTTCCTTTTGGTGTTTTTTTATCTCCCTCTCTTTTGCTTCTTGTAGATCCTTTTTTCCCTATACAACACTTAAACTTGAATTCATCAACTTGAAGAGTGTGTTTATTTTTTACAAAAATTGTCATATTCTCTTTCTTGTGAGCACACAGAATTTAATAATATATAAATTTATATCATTATATCATATCCTTGATGAACTTTGTTTAGATTTAAATTTTAAGATCAGTTTCGTTGATAGTGAGAAATCTTTAACTGACAGTATAAAAAATTATAATAATTATTTGATTATATCAAAAAAAAAATATCTGGATATTGAAAACCAATTTGTTTTAGAAAATACACCAATAAAAATTTTTAAATTAGTTGAAAAAATAAATATTGAATTCTTAAGGCTACAATTTAATAACCAATCCCACGTGAAGGTAAAAAATTACACTATAGATTTAAATTCAAGAGAAATGATAATAAATAGTGTTAGGCTAAAGTTGACTGAAAAGGAAATTAATACAATTACATATTTATCTAAGTCAAATAATCCAGTTAGTGTTGATGAATTACAAGAGAAGGTATGGAGCTATCAATCAGATATTGAGACTCATACTGTAGAGACACATATTTATCGATTGAGAAAAAAAATTTTAAATACTTTTAAGGATAATGAATTTATTGTCAGTAAAAAAAATGGCTATCAAATCAAATAAAAAAAATCCAATGGTTAAAGATCTGTTTACTAAAAAGTATAAGCCAAAAATAGTTAAGCCCAAAAAAGGTAAGGGAAGCTTTAAAAGAGAAAAAAAATAGGTTTAAAGTCTTGCACCAATTTGCTGGATTACTTTAGATGACATTTTAGTACCTTTTTCGAGACACTCCTTTATAGATAATTTATTAATGTATCCGTGTAAAAATCCAGCAGCAAAGAGATCACCAGCACCTGTAAGATCAATAATTTTGAGATTTTTTTCTATATCACATTCAACAACTTCATCACCATTAACAGCAACAGCACCTTTTTCTCCTCTAGTTACAATTATTAATTTATTTAGTTGTTTTGAAAACTTTATAACTTCATCGAAATTTTTTGCTTCTATTAATGAGGTAATTTCTTGTTCGTTAGCAAAAGTTATATCAAGTTTGTTTTTTACTAAGTTTAAAAAATGGGGTTTGTGTCTATCTACACAAAATAGATCAGAGAGAGACATAGCAACTTTATTCGCATTATTTATAGCTTTATCAAATGCTTTTTTGGGCTCTCCTTCATCCCACAAGTAGCCTTCTAAAAATATTATTTCACTTTTTTTAATTGCATCAGAACTAACATCATTTTCATTAATTTTTCCTGCCGTTCCTAAAAATGTACACATTGTTCTTTCTGAGTCTGGAGTAACC
>Ga0181555_1004767_pt1 | contig 10284 bp, 6 predicted proteins | sample 011ome_15_FD_145601 | JGI IMG/M metagenome (GOLD analysis project Ga0181555, IMG submission 145601) | Coastal salt marsh microbial communities from the Groves Creek Marsh, Skidaway Island, Georgia - 011504AT metaG (spades assembly) | ecosystem: Environmental > Aquatic > Marine > Intertidal zone >...
GGGCCTCTTTCCTCCTTTTCTGTTGTTAAAGCTCTTCTCGTATTTCTCGTGCCTTCGTTCGTTCGAGAGAGTTGATTAAGAGAGCTACTAATGAGAGTAGTAAAACTGAAGAGATTTCTCGTAGAAAAGATCTCTCTTTTCTCTCGTCCTTTCTCTCGTTTTTTTTTTTTAAAAAGTGGCCGCCAAACAGAAAATCGAGAGATTTTTTTTTCATTTGCAGGCAAAAAACGACACACATGCGGATCTCACGCATCTCCACTCTTTTTTTTAACAACAACAACACATATTATATATATACACAAACACACACAAACGCGGGCTCTTTTTCTCTCCCTCGATGACGACGAGAACACCAACAAAAGGAGGAGGAATGTGTTTTGTAGCCTTCGCTTTCTTTTCGAAGTGTACGTCTTCGGTGCAGAAAACGATGTATCTCGTTCGGGAAATCGTGTTCGAACGAAACGGTTTTTTTCACTTTTCGTTCTGAGATCTGAAACTCTGATCACGCCGTGGTTGTTGGCTGCTGTTTCGCTGTTTCATTGAACAACAACAACAACAACACATAAAAGATGCACACGAGCAGATTGTTTATGTTGTCGTTGTTCTCGATTTTGACGACACAGAGGAACTATTTCTTCGCATCCGCGCGGTATAGTTATTACACCGGGCGCTCGGTGAACAGATCTTTCGTCGTGAGCGAGTACGCGTTTTCTCGAGAAGAGTGCGAACGAAACGTGTTTTTCATGGATGATTTTGATAGAAACAACGACAACAACAACAGCAGTAGCATCGACGACGACGACGACGAGACCAATCGAACGATATCGTCGTCGTCGTTTGGGACGCTCGGTCGTTTTTGGCCGCCGAAGGAAAGCGTCGACGAGAAGGATGATTCTTTGTATCACAAACGGTGGTGCTCGGAAGGCACATCGGGCGTGACGTTTTCGTCAAAAACGAAGGAGTACGTTTCCTCCTTCTCCTCCTCCTCCTTCTTCTCCTCGACGAGGACGAAGTCGAACTCGACGATGGATGTAATATTCGATGCTAAATCGCGCGCGAGCGAGGCGAAAGCGTTTAGCGTTGAGTTTTGGATCACCCCTCGTTTACAAAAACTCGATGGTTTCACCGGTCGGCATTTCACTCCTTTCTTCACGCTGGAAACGCCAAAAAAAAACGAGACGTTTAACCCGTACGCCTGGACGAGCGCGTTCGATTGCACGGATGAGTTTGATTTTGCGCTTTATATTGGGACTGATTTTAGCGTCGGGTTTCGGTCGCGCGAGCCGATTGCAATTTATCCAACTTTAGTGGCAGAGACGTGCGCTTCGGTAATCACAAAACCAAGCGCGTTTGTAGCGAACGCTGTGAATCATTTCGTTCTGACGGCATCGTTTTCGGACGACGACGAGGAAAACGCGCTCGGAAAAAATCGAATCTCGTGTTACGCGAACGGGACAAAAATCGTAGACGAGGTCATCGGAGACGTTTTAGTCGACGATAACGGTAAGAGAAAGTTTCCATTCGCAAGCGCGTGGCGAGAAACGTCCGCGCCGTATTTCGGAAGCACGAGCGCGAATAACGCGCACGACTCGAGTGACGATACTTGGGAATGGACAAACACCGTGCACGCGTTTGCCATGTACGACAAAAAAATAAGCGACGAAGAGATTACGCTCAATTTTCACGCTGGATTACCGAACGCGGCACCGCTGGCAGTGGATGTAAACGTTACGATCAATGAAGACGTAAAAGAGGCGAAAATCGTGCTTCAATATGCGGACGATGATTATTACAACGCGACGATAACACCGACGAGTGGTAGCGCGTTGAATCATACAATTTCATCAGTAAAGCATGCCTTCTCGATACTCACTTTACCGAAGATAGGCGTTCTGAAAGCCATACCGATAGGAGATGCTAACAACGATGATACTAACTATACTAATGGTGATGATGCTGACAGTAGTATGCAAACCGCCGACGAGGCCGCGGCGATACCGGTCACGCGCGTTCCTTTCAAATGTTTCGGCAACGCCGTATTTTATACGCCCGAACCAAACGACCATTCATGGATACACGATAGTAATGAACTAACGACGTTGGAGTTATATGCAAGCTTTTCTTTCAAAGCAACAGAAACATCTTTACTGAATGAATTTGAGACCGTAGACTCTTTGAACCAAGGTTTGGTTTCAATTTTCGTTTCTCCCGTGAACGATGCTCCGTCGGGCGTCTTTCACGTCGTCGAGTATTTTGGACGCGAAGAAGGAAAATCGTTTCAAATCGAGTTTCGAGACGATGATGAGTACATCTCAAAGATTGAAGTGTCAAGAATGCCAACGATCGGGAAGGTTAGACTGTCGAGCGCTTCCTCGTCTCCAGAGAATACGAAAACGTTGAATCTTGGAGATATCATCGATGTCACATCCGAAGCCGAATCGCTCACGTATCGATTAGATGACGTCGTAAACTTCGTTCCTTCAATAATCGAAGAAAAGAAAGAGTATTTATCCGATTTTTTCTCGTATTACGTGTACGATAAATACGACGAAAAAGCGGTAAACGAAACCAAAGTGGAGTTTCGAGTACAGTCGCCCGTTCGACAGATGCCTCCTTCTTCCTTCTCTTCGGTCAAGGAAACGAAAGAAAATGTGCCCCTCGAGTTTACCATAGACGTTTTACGATTGGACTGTAAAGATAACGCAACAGAGGCTATTGTTGAAACTTTGCCTACGAACGGAACTTTGTACTTGATACGTACACCTGCAATCTCGACGTCTTCGGTAGTCGCCGAGGAAGATAAAAGAAAGACGCCGCTGAAAGAAAACGACGTCGTTCGACTCGAGCACACGTACATGATTACGACGACAGAAGATGCTGAAGGGCAAGATGGCATAGAACGATGCGTCGCATTTGCAAATTTGCTGTTCGTTCCGGATGATTTCTACTTTAATGCGCCAAATGTTGATATTTTCGGCGACGCGGTGAGTACGACGACTCGATACGCTTCTCTTCGTCCTCCGCTGCTGCTCTCGTTCAGCGCGAGAGATATTTTGGATGGATGGATAGTTCCATCGGTATTGAACGTCTCGTTTACAGTCACGGCAGACGTTCCGCACGCGCCTGCAAAGTTTCGGAACATTTCCATGGACGCGAGTGCATCCGCTCTTCCTCCTTCTCCTTCTCCTTCGTACTTACTCAGAGTCGATTCGAACGAGACGCATATCAATGATTCATCGTCGACGTTTCTTCTGCCTACTGGAGGGTACTTGAAGTTTTATAAAGCGTTCGAATACGATTTATATCCAGATTATGACTCGGTGTTTGGTGTTGCCGTGACAATAAAATCGATAAACCCGAGCAACGCAGCCTTTCTCGCCAACGTCAGCGTAGCCTTCCCGTCTGAACACGAAGACGCGGTAAAGTTGAACACCTCTTCGATTGTCGTCACGAAATGGTTACGTAACCAGATCAGAATTGCCGGTCCACCGAGCGCAGTTCGCGATATTTTCTTCCATTATGTACTATACGACGCCAAAACGATGAAAAAGACACCCAGAGTTGTGCGCGACACGCTCGAACTCACTCTCGAGTACGGTTTCGTCAAATTGTACAACGCGAAGAAAATGAACGAGACCATCAACGCGAAATACGATTGGAAACACGATTCGTGCAGAATCCAACAACAAGAAACAACACCATCGAACGCAACGAAACCGTGCACAAGCATCGCGCACGTAAACATCGAAGCTATCGCGTACCCGTCCTCGTACGACTCTCTGACACAGGAAACGTCCGCGAAAGACTCCAACGCCGTTTCCCAAAAATCCTTATTTATCTCTGGCCTCTTCCAAGGTGCCGTAGCCGGCATCGTTTTACTTGGTCTCTGGAAATACCTTTTCAAAAAGCTTCTCAGTGCAACCAAGTGGCTGTTTTGTTGCCTCTTCTGTTGCCGTTTGCGTCCGCCGCCGTCTGCTTCCGAACGAAGACGAAGCCGAAGAAGCCGACGCCCAACAAATCGAAAAGAAGCCGACGCCGACTCCGACTCCGACTCCGACTCAAACCCGGTTTGATGATCGTGTTTACAGTGTTTCCACGATGTACTGCTGTATTGATATTGGGTGAGTGCTCTAAGTTAAAGAGGAATCATCTACGTTTTATTATTTATGAACATTTTACTACATATCCTCGTATTTTTTCTAATCACGAAAATATCTCAAGCCTTTTTCTGACACAGAAAGACGAGAAGGAAGAATTTTTCACTCAGAGGCGAAACCAAAAGCAATCGGACATTCTCTTCAGTTAAACGGCACGGTTGTTACGCGTGTTCAGTAATTCAAATCCGATAAAAAACAGTCTCACACCATGGTTAAGGTACGCGACCGTTACGTTCTCCTGTTTACGCGACTCGTTTAACTTCGCGACGCACATCCATCTCCAAAGAGATGGCATTTTTTTCTTGCATTTTCTCTTCGCGTCTTGAGCACTTTTGTGTGACCCAATACGCGAAATTTATCGAAATCCACCTTGAAACTGACCGATGCGACCTCTCTCTCCGAACAGTTTACCATCGACGACATGCGTCGTCAAATGGACAAAGTCCACAACATCCGTAACATGTCTGTTATTGCTCACGTTGATCACGTACGTGTTTGATTTATTATAGAAATTTGTCCGATTTTCTCCGATTTCGCGATGTCGCCGCCGCACCAAGAAATGGGTTTATTCTTTTCTCTGAGCATCCTCCTCTTCAACATTCTTTCAACGAGGAAGGGCGCACGCGACGCGATTTCTCCTCTTTTTTACTAACTCTCTTTCTATAAACAGGGCAAATCCACATTGACGGATTCCTTGGTCGCGGCGGCGGGTATTATCGCGCAAGAAAACGCCGGCGATGCGCGTTTGACGGATACTCGTCAAGACGAGCAAGATCGTTGCATCACGATCAAATCGACCGGCATCTCTTTGTTTTACAAAGTTTCCGACGAAGATTTGGCGCGCATCCCGAAGGACGTCCCGAGAGACGGCAACGACTACTTGATCAACCTGATTGATTCCCCGGGCCACGTTGATTTCTCTTCTGAAGTTACCGCCGCTTTGCGCATCACCGACGGCGCCTTGGTCGTCGTCGATTGCGTGGAAGGCGTTTGCGTGCAAACGGAAACTGTGTTGAGACAAGCGTTGGGCGAGCGTATTAAACCGGTAATGACGGTGAATAAGCTCGACAGATGCTTTTTGGAACTCATGTTGGATGGCGAAGAAGCGTACCAAAACTTTTGCAGAGTTATCGAAAACGCGAACATCGTCATGGCGACGTACACCGATGAAGCCTTGGGCGATGTTTGCGTCTCTCCGGAGAAGGGTACCGTCTGCTTTTCCGCTGGTTTACACAACTGGGCGTTTACGTTGACCGTCTTCGCCAAGATGTACGCCGCGAAGTTTGGCATCGAGCAAGAGCGCATGATGGGCAAGCTCTGGGGCGACAACTTCTTCGACCCGAAGGAGAAGAAGTGGACAAACAAGCACACCGGCGCCAAGACTTGCATGAGAGCCTTCGTCCAGTTTTGCTACGAGCCGATCAGACGCGTCATTGATGCCGCCATGAACGACAACAAGGACGTTTTGTTCCCGATGCTTGAAAAGTTGCAAGTCAAGGACAAGATGAAGCCGCAAGACTTGGACTTGATGGGTAAACCGCTCATGAAGAGAGTCATGCAAACGTGGTTGCCGGCCGACGTTGCGTTGCTTGAGATGATTATCTACTACTTGCCGTCGCCTGCGACTGCTCAAAAGTACCGCGCGGACACTTTGTACGAAGGCCCGCTCGACGACAAATACGCCGAAGGTATCCGCACTTGCGACTCCAAGGGTCCGCTCATGTTGTACATCTCCAAGATGATTCCGACTGCTGATAAGGGTCGATTCTTGGCGTTCGGCCGTGTTTTCTCCGGTACCGTCAGAACGGGCCAAAAGGTTCGAATCTTGGGTCCGCACTACGTGCCGGGTGAGAAGAAAGATTTGTACATCAAGTCTATCCAAAGAACGGTCTTGTGCATGGGTCGTCGTCAAGATTCTATCGATGATGTTCCGGCTGGTAACACCGTCGCGTGCGTTGGTTTGGATCAATTCATCCAAAAGAACGCCACGATTACGGATGAAGGCGATGTTGAAGCGCACACCATCAAGGCTATGAAGTTCTCCGTCTCCCCGGTCGTCCGCGTCGCGGTTGAATGCAAGAACTCTCAAGATTTACCGAAATTGGTCGAAGGCTTGAAGAGATTGTCCAAGTCTGACCCGATGGTCCAGTGCTCGATCGAAGAGTCGGGCGAACACATTGTTGCTGGCGCCGGTGAATTGCACTTGGAAATTTGCTTGAAGGATTTGCAAGAAGATTTCATGGGCGGCGCGGAGATTCGCATCTCCGATCCGGTTGTTTCCTACAGAGAAACGGTTTTGGGCACCTCCGACCACATGGTCATGTCCAAGTCCCCGAACAAGCACAACCGCTTGTACTTCCAAGCTACGCCTTTGGAAGACGGATTATCCGAGGCTATTGACAACGGAGACGTGACGCCGAGAGATGAAGTCAAGGCGAGAGGTCGCCTCTTAGCGGAAAAGTTCAACTGGGATAAAGATTTGTCCAAGAAGATCTGGTGCTTTGGTCCGGACACCACTGGTCCGAACTTGATCGTCGACATGTGTAAAGGGGTTCAGTACGTGAACGAAATTAAGGATTCGTGCGTCGCTGCCTTCCAATGGGCGACGAAAGAAGGTGTGATGGCTGAAGAAAACATGCGCGGCATCAAGTTTGAAATTCACGACGTCGTCTTGCACGCGGATGCCATCCACAGAGGTGGCGGCCAAATCATCCCGACGTGCCGTAGAGTCTTATACGCTGCGTGCCTCACCGCGCAACCGCGCTTGTACGAGCCGGTCTATTTGGTTGAAATCCAAGCGCCGGAACAAGCGTTGGGTGGCATCTACTCCACCGTTACGCAAAAGAGAGGTATGGTCGTCGAAGAAACGCAACGCCCGGGTACGCCGATTTACAACATCAAGGCGTACTTGCCGGTCATGGAATCCTTCGGTTTCACCGGTACCTTGCGTGCCGCGACTGGTGGCCAAGCCTTCCCGCAGTGCGTGTTTGATCACTGGGACATGTTGGGTTCCGATCCGCTCGACCCGACCACCCAAGCTGGTAAGCTCATCGGCGACATCCGTAAGAGAAAAGGTCTCAAGGACGCCATCCCGCCGTTGGGTGACTATGAAGACAGACTCTAAACGACGACGACGGTGTCTTCTGGTAAAATAGTATCACATTAGAGAGAGGAAGTATACTAAGACGGAGAGAAAGAGTGAGTGAAGGGAATTCACACCACAAAGATAATTTTAATAATTACTATATTAATACAAATTTATTCAATTGATGATGATGCGGAGCATTTTCTGGGCTCGACTTTACCGCTATGACGAACCGCGCCGCAGCCGTTATTACTATTTTTCATCTTCTCTTCGCACAGCTGTCGCCGCACGATGGCTAACTTCACGCTCAGCTCTTCCTCGTGCCGCTCAATCTCTCGCAAGTGCTTTATCAGCGCGTGTATTTTATGCTCTTTGTTAAACAAGTTGCTATTACTATTCGTGCTCCTCTTTCCTGTTCGGCTCCTGGAGGAAAAGGAAAACAACGCTTTCGCCGCGACGCGAAAGGTTAAACGAACGACGAATATAACGAACGATTCCAGACGTTCAAAAGAGAGCATAATAACAACGATGATCTACTAATTATATCTGTGTTTGTTTATTAAATTACATACGGCCTGATTGATGATGATGATGATGATGACTATAAGTTATAAATACCAACATTTTTTTTGCGTTGACTTTTTGTTTGACTAAAATTCTTTTCGTCTTCGCAAACTCGAAAACAAATCAAACTTTTGAAAGCCGAAATAGCCTCCGAACACCAAAGCGTCGCGCATGATCACCTCGTCCGCTTCACACGCGTGGTGATCTCTCCACAGCTCTAAGACTAAGCACGCTTCGTAGTGCACCAACGCACCAGCGACGACCATGATGTGAAAGATATTGTGACCGCACCCGAACACGTCGAATCTCCCCGGCCAATACTTCTCCGGAATCTTCAACGCGTAACAATACGCTCCGGAGCAGTAGCAGAAACCCATGAGTAACTCTAACCAAAAACCGTGCCAAATTGGCGTTGGTACAACTTTCCAAACGAAAAAAACGTTGTGAAACCAAGGAAAGAAACCAAACGACGCCAACGCGGTGAACAACGCCGCTCGAATTGGCGTCCACGAAGGTTTTTGGAACCTCGGTAAAATCGTCGGTATTAAAGCCGCGACGCCTAAACAGGTCACGCACGATAAATAAAAGTCCCTCAATTCCGGTAAACAATAAAACGAATAATATACGACCGGGTAAAACGACGCGACGATCAAAATCGCAATCCCGAGATAATCCACTTTCCACATCCGCGTGGACACTTGATGCGAAATGTTGCAACACGTGTGACAACACGTGGAACATCCCAAACAGAGTATAGCGCCCAATAAAAACACGCGCATGGGCCATCGAGGGACTTTATTCAATCTCTCGACGTCTTTTGGGATTTCGTCGAGAACATTTTGTACCTCTTTCAAAGCTTCGGTAACTTTTGCAAACGCCGGATCGTCCGTGTCCTCTTTCTCTTCGCGCCTTTGAGGGTCCTCTTCTCGTTCTCGTTGTTGTTTTTGTTGGTGCTTTTTTTTCTCTCGGTTGCTATACGATTGGTGTTTCCGCAACGACCGTCTCGCTTCTTGTATAAACATCGCCGTTTCTCTCTTCAACTCTTTAAACGGTCTGTCTTCCTCCCGGCGCAAATGCTCGCGTAAATTCTTCGACGCGCTCAATATCGAGTCAATCGAGCGTTCCATCTCTTTCGTTTCGATATCGTCTTTTTCGAAAGTCGGCAACGGCGTTTTTTTCTCGTCGTCGTCCTCGTCCTTATTCGTCGTCGCGCTACTACTCCTGCTAATCTTCTCCCTGACGAAGCTCTTCCTCGCCTCTCGCAACCCTTCGTCCACCATGACGACTTTCTCTCGCCACTTTTGCGTCATTTGTAACCCCAACACTCTCTCCGCGCTCGCTCCCGTCACCCACGTCTCTGGTATCATTTGCACTCGTTCCGGTTCTTTCACGTTGACTAAAAACGTAAAGAAAAAAATCATCCCAATCAAATGCGTCCAAATGTTTGTCGTTTCGTTGTGTTTTTTAAACACCGACCTGAGTGCATCCTTGAACGTATTTCTCGTCCGGTACCCGCTCAAAATGTACTTGTTATGAATGGCATACAACGGCGCGTCTATTTTCATACACGTCGGGCAATCCGCGCAAAGCCATTTCCGATATCTCGCTTCCGGGCACGGCGCGGCGTACGGACCGAAAAGAAACGGTTCGTGCTCTTCTTGAAAACGCTCGTCGCGATCGAGCTGTAAAGATTTTTGCGTTTGAATCTCGTATTTTGAGGTTGTTTTTGTTTTTGTTTCTGTCCTTGTCTTTCTTCCGCAAATGGGTTGTTGTTCTTTCGCCAATGCCTCCTTTTGTGGTTGTTGTTGTTGTTGTTCCTTCGATTTGGACTTCGACTTTTTCGTTGTTGTCTTCATCTTCGTATTAAAACCGTTTTCTTCTTCTTCTCTTGAGAAAGATGTCGTCGTTTTCGTCTGAATCGCATTATTTCGTCCTCGTCGTCTCGTCGTCGCCATTATTATTATTATTCTTTCCTTCTTTGACCACCTCTGTTATTATTGCGCTCTCGTTCTCGCGTGTATAAATCTAAAATTATTCCAATTTCTTCCCCTAACTTACGTATTTAAAGAAGAAAAGAAAAGAAAGAAGAAGAAGAAGAGAATCTCTCTCTCACGCACAAAAAAAAGTCCTCCCGCTTTTTCGAAACAAACTTTTGCCAAATCGTCTGGTTCCCAAATCTGGTTATATATATGTATGCGTATATATACTCACTGACAACGTATTTATAACGCACTCTGTGACGACTTTATGTGTGTGTATATATTTGTGATGAAACGAAAAAAAAACCCACATGATTTTCAACGAGAAAAAGAAGAAGCAAAAAACAACGAAAAAAAGGACGAGCGAATTTTTTTTTTTTTTAAAAGCACACGCAGAAAAGAGACAAACACCACACAAACACCACAAACAACACAAAAGAGAAAAAAAAGAAACATCACATCAGACTGAAAAGGAGTAAAGAGAGATTTACTGAGCAGA
>Ga0181555_1004769_pt1 | contig 10281 bp, 6 predicted proteins | sample 011ome_15_FD_145601 | JGI IMG/M metagenome (GOLD analysis project Ga0181555, IMG submission 145601) | Coastal salt marsh microbial communities from the Groves Creek Marsh, Skidaway Island, Georgia - 011504AT metaG (spades assembly) | ecosystem: Environmental > Aquatic > Marine > Intertidal zone >...
CTAGAAGTTAAAAATAAAGACTACAAGTCAAGTGCTAAATTATTAGATACAGACTCTACAACTGATTTATCAATTTTGGTAACAGGAAAGCCTAACAATAGCTTCTTATATCTTAGAAACCGCAAGCCTGTAGTAACAGGCGAGCAATCTTTAGCATTGGGCTATCCATTCTCTTCAACGCTAGGATCAGAACTTAAAGTGACTTCAGGTAATATTGCAGCGCTCACAGGCTTTAAAAACAATATTGCAGAGCTTCAACTCACCTCACCAGTTCAGCCAGGCAACTCAGGTGGCCCGTTACTTGATGATAATGGTAACGTCATTGGCGTTATTGTTTCAAGGTTAGAAACGTCTGCAGAAATTACAGGAAGTAGAGCCGCACAAAACGTAAACTTTGCCATTAAATCAAACATGGCAAAAATCTTTATGGATTTAAATATGGTTGATTACCAAGTTAGAAAGTCTAATGGTGCCAAGGAAATCAGCCAAATTGTAACCGAAGCTAAAGAAGCAACTGTGCAAGTGATTTGCAAGGAAAAAGAATGAAAACATGGTTAGATCTAGAGGTAAGGTTTAGGGAGATTTCCCCAGCACTGAAAAGAGTTAGAATTGACAGCCAAACAGGTGCTGCTGGAGAATATTGGAATATATTTAAATTTGATACTTCGAATGAAGTTATAAGTCAATTTGAGTGTTTAAGTTATTTAGCAGGACAAAAATTATAGAATTAAATGTATTCCCTGAAAATATTGTTAATCATGATAGTGCAAAAATTATCTGGTACCGTTTAATGGTTAAAAATACAAAAAACTTTCAAATTAATCTTCCGGCATTTCAAGAAGACCAAGATGGTAACCATACGCAAGCAATATTTTCAGGTAGTCTAAATGATGTTGGGAATATTGCTGCTAACTTATGCTTGCAATTAGAAGTCGACCACCCGATAATGCCAAAATGGTATGTTAAACTTTATCAAGATCATGCCAGGGAATTGATTAATGGAACTGTGTTAATAATTGTTGCAACTATTGTTGCGCAATCAATCTAATATATTTTGAAGGTAATAAACAACACTGTTGAGCTATTTGGAGATGACTTAAAACAATCTCTAGATTCCGGTGCTCGTTTGAAAATAGCAGCGTCATGTTTTTCTATTTATGCATTTGAAGCACTTAAAAATGAATTAGAGCAGATTAAAGAGCTAGAGTTTGTGTTTACTTCGCCAACATTTGTGCCAAATGAAGCCCTAGATAAATTACGAAAGGAAAAGCGTGAATTCCACATTCCTAAGTCTGAGCGAGAAAAGAGTTTTTACGGTAGTGAATTTGAAATACAACTTAAGAATAAGCTAACCCAAAAGGCAATCGCTAAAGAGTGTGTCGATTGGATTCAAAGAAAGGCAATCTTCAAGTCAAATATAGCAGATGTACCGATGCAACAATTCGCCTGTGTTACGGCATCACCGGATATTGCATATGTGCCACTATCTGGATTTACTGCAGTTGATTTGGGCTATCAGAAGGGTGATGCAGTTTCAAGTTTTGTGAATAAGTTTGATGAGCCAGGACAGGCTAAAGCTTATATGGATTTATTTAACGATTTATGGAATGACGCTGAGAGACTCGAAGATGTTACTCAACGCCTATGTGACCACATTAGCACTGTTTATAAGGAGAACTCACCCGAAAGTATCTATTATTTCATGCTTTATAATATCTTTAGTGAGTTTTTGGAAGATTTGAATGAAGATGTCTTACCAGATGATTTAACTGGTTATAAAGATTCTCAAATCTGGTCCAAGATGTTTAATTTCCAGCGAGATGCAACAACAGGCATTATTAATAAGCTTGAGAAATTTAATGGCTGTATTCTAGCTGATAGTGTTGGTCTGGGTAAAACATTTACAGCACTTGGTGTTATCAAGTATTACGAGCTGCGCAATAAGTCAGTACTGGTGCTTTGCCCTAAGAAGCTTGCTAATAACTGGAAGAACTTCAACTCTAATTACAAGACTAATCCTATTGCAGGTGATCGCCTAAGGTTTGATGTTTTAAACCATACAGATTTATCTAGAGAAAAGGGTGATTCGTACGGTATTGATCTAAAGAATATTAACTGGGGTAATTACGACCTTGTTGTGATTGATGAGTCGCATAACTTTAGAAACCTGGGTACGCATAAAGATAAAGAAACTCGTTACGATAAGTTAATGAAGAATGTAATTCGTGCTGGCGTTAAGACCAAAGTACTGATGTTGTCAGCCACGCCTGTGAACAACCGATTTGGTGATTTAAAAAACCAACTAGCACTTGCGTATGAAGGTGATTCAGCTCAAATGAGTCAGCACCTTAATACCACACATAGTATTGATGAAATTTTTAGAAGTGCACAGCGTGCATTTAATGATTGGTCTAAGCTACCAGCTGAGGATCGAACTGCAACTGCTATTCTTAATAGGCTTGATTTTGATTTCTTTGAGTTGCTTGATAGTGTGACTATTGCTAGGTCACGTAAGCATATTGAAACTTATTATGATACAGCCGATATTGGCAAATTCCCTAAACGACTTAAGCCGATAACCAAGCACCCAAAGCTTACTGAGCTCAATAACGTTATTGGATTTAATGAGATTTTTGAAAATCTAAGCAGGCTTAAGTTGTCAGTTTATGCTCCTATCACTTACATCTTCCCAAGCATGCTTGCTAAATATGAGGACATGTATGACACTGAAATAGAAGGCGGCAAGAGCAAATTTAGACAAGTTGATCGTGAAAGAAGCTTGCAGTCATTGATGACTTCTAATCTATTGAAACGACTAGAAAGCTCTGTTCATGCATTTAGAATTACCCTGCAAAAGCTTAATGATAAGTATGTTGGGATTTTATCGATTATCCAAGATTACAATGCTGGCTTGATTACTGATGATGCGTTATCGTCAGTGCTTGCTAATGAGGACATTGACGATGAAGACTTAGAAAATATTGGCGAGACTTTTATTGGCGATAATATCAAGATCAACCTTGCTGATATGGATGTTAAGTCATGGGAAAATGACCTTAAAAATGATTTAAAAGTTATTGAATTATTGCTTGCTGAAATGCACAAAATTACACCTGAGCATGATTACAAGCTGCAAGATATAATCTTACATATTAACAATAAGATAAAAAATCCGATTAATACTAATAACAAGAAAGTGATCGTATTTACCGCCTTTGCAGATACGGCTAATTATCTTTACCAGCATATATCTGAATACATGCAATTATCACACAACCTGCACAGTGCCAAAGTAACTGGTTCAAAAAATGAAACCACAGCTAACGGCACGTATGATTTTCAATCAATATTAACCTTGTTCTCACCTAAGTCTAAGGATAAAGATGTACTCATGCCTGATGATACAAATGAGGTTGATATTCTAATCGGTACAGACTGTATCTCAGAAGGACAAAACTTGCAGGATTGTGATTATCTAATTAACTACGATATTCACTGGAATCCAGTACGTATTATTCAGCGCTTTGGCCGTATTGATCGTATCGGATCAGATAATGAATCTATTCAATTGGTAAATTACTGGCCTGATATTTCCTTGGATGAATATATTAATCTTAAAAAGCGTGTTGAGAATCGAATGATGATTGTTGATGTATCAGGAACGGGTGATGACAATGTACTAACGGCTGAAGCGAATGATGTTGCTTACCGTAAAGAGCAGCTAGAGCGCCTGCAAGATGAAGTGATTGAGATGGAAGACCTTAAAACAGGCGTTTCGATTACCGACCTTGGATTAAATGATTTCAGGATTGATCTACTTAATTATATTAAAGACAATAACAATCTTGATTCAATGCCAACAGGTATGCACTCAGTCGTACCTGAAAATGCAGAATTAGGCTTGGTGCCAGGGGTGATATTTACACTGCACAATAGACATCACTCAGTTAATATTAATCAACAAAACAGACTACACCCATACTACTTAGTTTATATTTCGAATGATGGAGAGGTGGTTGCAAACCACACTGAAGTAAAACACCTGCTAGATCAAGCAAGAAAGGCGTGTAAAGGCCATGAGGAACCGATCCTAGAGGCTTATACTGCATTTAACAAGCAAACACGAGATGGCAAGAATATGGGGCAGTATTCAGCGCTTTTGGATGATGCAATATTATCAATGATGGATACTCAAGAAGAAGGTGATATTGATAGTCTGTTTAGTGGTGGATCAACCTCAGCACTCACTACTAAAATTGAAGGTTTAGATGATTTTGAGCTGATTAGCTTCTTAGTTGTTCAGGAGCTTAGTTAATGTTGTTTGACTACCCAGCAAAAGCTAGATTTGGAAGAACACTTCCTAAAAGTAAGCTTTATGAGAATGCCAGTATTAATACTAAGATAAAGGATAAGTTTGTTAATCAGATAAAAAAAATTGTATGGCAGTACAAGTTATCAGCAGATACGCTTAATCTTGATGCAACAGATAGAGTGCCTGAAATTCAGGTTTTTGATCTATTTATTAAAACTAAAGAAGTTGACCAGGCGTTATTAGAAGTGATTGACAAGGCCATTCCTTTGCCAGTCATATTTCAAATTTATAGAGACGACAAAGTAAAGATAAAAGCAGCCTATAAAAGGCCATCTGAATCTGCCAATAATAAATGGGTAGTTGAGTCCTACTTTGAAAGTGAGTGGCTAGATAAAGACACGGCTAAGCAGCCAATGCCGCAAGCACTTGATTTGGGCAAGCTATATGAACAGATATTAAAAGCACTCATGCCAGTTGAAGTTACGAGCAGTAAAACTACCCAAACGATAGACGAGCAAGTTGGTATTATTAACCAGATAAATAGCTTAAAAAAAGAGATTGATAAACTCAAATCAAAATACAAAAAAGAAAAGCAACGCAATCGTCAGTTTGAGATTAACAAAGAGATCAAACAAAAGCAAAAAGAGCTGGATGATTTAAGTAAGGATTAATCAAAGCTTAAAATACACAATAGGAAAACACCATGGAAAAACTAGACTTAACCACCCCAAATATTACAGATGAAAATGTGCAAAAAATTGCCAAACTTTTTCCTAATTGCGTAACAGAAGCTGATAACGGCAAAACACAAGTGGTAGATTTTGATGCTTTAAAGCAAGAGTTAGCCAGTAATATTGTTGAAGGCAATAAAGAACGCTACCAGTTATCATGGCCTGGTAAGGCGGAAAGTTTAGTCATGGCAAACACTCCGATTAACAAAACCCTAAGACCGAACAGAAAAGAATCAAAAGACTTTGATAATACTGAAAATCTCTATATTGAGGGCGATAATCTTGAGGTGTTAAAACTCTTGCAAGAGACTTATCTGGGCAAGATTAAGATGATTTATATTGACCCGCCGTACAACACCGGCAATGATTTTGTTTATAAAGACAATTTCACTCAAGACAAGTCAGAATACGATGAAGAATCGGGCAATATCGATGATGAAGGTGGGCGTTTAGTCTCTAATCCAGATAGTAATGGCAGATATCATTCTGATTGGTTAAGCATGATGTATCCACGATTAAAGTTGGCTAGGAATTTGCTCAAAGACGATGGTGTTATTTTTATTAGTATTGATGACAATGAAGTGCATAATTTAAGAAAAATTTGCGACGAAGTTTTTGGTGAAGAAAATTTTATAAATATGGTTGCAGTAAAAATGAGTGAAGCAACAGGCGTAAAGATGGCGCATGCAAGAAAAAGACTGCCAAAATTAAAAGAGTATTTACTCTTGTATAAAAAAAGTAAAGAATTGGATCTGGACTACAGTAATGTCAATATACCCCTAGAAAAGTGGGGTGTTAATTATAAAAGTGTCATAACAAATATAACAAATCAAGAAATTAAGACTTTAAGAAAGCTACTTAAAGAGGTGAATATTACTGATAAGCAGATGCATAATTTTGACAGCATAGCTAAAAATATTAAATTAAAAACATTCTCAGAGGTTAATCCTAACTGGAGTAAGTTAAATGAAAAAGAAAGATTAGATTGGAAATTTGAAAATGCATACAGAATTGTTAGGGAGGTTTCTAGTGCATCAGCAAAGAAAATATCGGATATCAAGAAGAGGACAACTGATAATGATTTTTTTGGAATAAAGACAAGTCAAGGAAAACTATACTTTATAAAAAATCACTATAACGAAGACTCAAAAGACCCAAATATAAAGTTAATTTTTGCAGTTGACTATATGATGGTGAATCCTTGTGATTTCTGGAGCGATATAAAAACCACTCGTCTAGATCAAGAGGGAGAGATGCTTTTTAATAATGGTAAGAAGCCATTAAAGTTACTTCGAAGGGTGTTGAATTTAATCACAAAAGAAAGTGACATTATTCTGGACTTTTTTTCAGGGTCAGCCAGTACCGCACATGCAGCTATGATGTTAAATGCTAAAGATAATGGCAATAGAAAATACATAATGGTGCAAATTCCTGAGAGTATCAATGAAAAGCTTGAAACTTATGAAGATGGATACAAAACCATTGCCGAAATTGGTAAAGAGCGCATTCGCCGTGCTGGTGAAAAAATCAAAGAAGATAATGCCGACAAAGAAGATATTGATGATTTGGATATTGGTTTCAGAGTGTTAAAAGTTGATTCATCTAATATGAAAGATGTGTATTTTTCTCCTGATGACACCAGTCAAGAGGATATGTTTGACAGAGCTGAAAATATTAAAGTGGATCGAGATGGTGAAGACTTATTATTCATGGTGCTGCTTGATTGGGGTATTGATTTATCCGTCAAAATTGAATGCCGTGAAATAGCAGAAAAAACTGTCTATTTTGCCGATGATAACTTCTTGGCAGCTTGTTTTGAAGAAAATCTAGATGAAGATTTTGTAAAGGCGTTAGTAAAAGAGCAGCCACTTAAAGTGGTATTGCGTGATAGTGGCTTTGCCAGTAGCAGCGTTAAGATTAATGTTGAGCAAATCTTTAAGCAAGCTGATATTGAAGTGAAGGTTATTTAAATGAAGCTTCAGTTTAAAAAACAAGCTTATCAAACTAATGCAGTCAATGCAGTGGTTGATTGCTTTAAAGGACAGCCAAATAGCTCAGGCATTAAGTATCAGTTAGACCCTGGCAGGGCAAGCCAAGGGCAGCAATCATTTAATCTTAAGGATCAATCGGCAGGCTTTAAGAACGCTGATGTTGTTGTGGATGTTTTGGAAAATATTCAAAAAGTTCAGCAACAGCAAAATTTAAATGTATCTCAAGAATTGATACAACATAACTCACCTTGTGAAATCAACTTAAGCGTGGAAATGGAGACTGGTACGGGCAAGACTTATGTTTATATTAAAACCATGCTTGAGCTTAACAAACAATACGGCTGGAGTAAATTTATTATTGTGGTTCCGTCTATTGCGATTCGTGAAGGTATTTATAAGTCATTGCAAATTACGCAAGAACACTTTTTAGAAGAATACGGCAAGAAAGTTAGGTCGTTTATTTACAACTCTAGTAAGTTGGATGAGATATCTAGCTTTTCATCAGATAGTGGTATTAATGTGATGATTATTAATTCTCAAGCGTTTAATGCAGCACCTGCTGCAACAGCTGCACAGTCGACTATTAATAATGCTAAAAATAAGATTTATCGCGAACTGGATGATTTTGGATCTCGTAGACCGATTGATGTAATTAAGGCCAATAGACCTGTACTAATACTAGATGAACCTCAGAAACTTGAAGGGGATAAAACTATTAAAGCGCTAAAAGAGTTTAGTCCGCTGTTTGCCATTCGCTATTCTGCAACACATAAGATTGAATACAATAAAGTTCACAGGCTTGATGCACTAGATGCTTATAACCAAAAATTAGTTAAAAAGATTAATGTTCGAGGCATTACCGTAAAGGGAATGGGTGGTATTGATGCACGCCTGCACTTAAGGCTAATTGAAGTTGCTAAAGGTAAAAACCCAACAGCCAAAATAGAGATAGATAAAAAGTTCAAATCAGAGCTTAAGCCAACAGATTGTATTATTCATGCTGGTGATAATTTGTACGCCACTTCTAATGAGGTTGAGGCTTACAAAGATGGGTTTGTGGTTACTGAGATAGACGCTAGAACAGACACAGTTACATTTTCAAATGGTGTGGTAGTTGAAGCAGGCAAGCCAAATGGCGAAGTGGATGATATGGTGCTTAGGCGTATTCAGATACGAGAAGCTATTCGTGCGCATTTTGAGAAAGAGCGCATGTTGTTTTCTCAGGGTATTAAGGTATTAAGTTTATTCTTTATTGACTCTGTTGCTAAGTATCGTGACTATGAGCAGGATGATAATAAAGGTGAATATGCCAAAATATTTGAAGAAGAGTATGAGCAATATTTATCATCAGCTGATGATCTTAATTTTGATCTAAAATACCAAGAATATTTAGACAATATCAAAACTGATAAAACCCATAATGGCTATTTTTCAGTTGACAGGCATGGCAGGATGGTTGATGCGCAAAGAACTGCAGCAGCTGAAAGGGTTGAAAGTACAGATTCAGATGCTTACGACCTAATTCTTAAGGATAAAGAGCGTTTATTGTCATTTGATGAGTCGACACGGTTTATATTCTCACACTCCGCTCTACGTGAAGGCTGGGACAATCCAAATGTATTTGTAATTTGCACATTAAAGCATAGTGACAATAGCATATCTCGTAGGCAAGAGGTTGGTCGTGGCTTGCGTATAGCGGTTAATCAATATGGTGAAAGGCAAGATAATCCAGCTACAGTGCATCACACAAATGTATTGACTGTTATCGCCAACGAAAGCTATAAGAGTTTTGTGGGTGGATTGCAAAAAGATATTGTTGAAACCCTGTCAAGTAGACCTAGAGTTGCTGATGCAGATTACTTTGAAGGAAAATCTATTAAGTTAGAAAATGGTGAGATTTTGAAAGTTGACAATCAGAAGGCTAGAAGTATTTACAAGTACTTATTGAAAAATGATTATGTTGATGATAACGATGGCATTTCACCTGATTATCATGATGCAGCAAAAGAAGGTTTGTTAGCTGATCTGCCAGAAAACTTGATAAAGTATAAAGATGAAGTATTTAAGCTGATTGATTCAGTATTTAGCGAGAATGCTTTGCCAGCTATTGATAATGATCGAACCGCTAAAACTAATGCGCTTAATGAAGAAAACTTCTTTAAAAAAGAATTTCAGGAGTTATGGGCTCGGATTAATACAAAAGCAGTGTATCAGGTTGAATTTGATAGCAATGAGCTGATAGATAAAGCGGTAGCATCGATTGATAAAACCTTAGGAGTTGAGCCAATTAGATATATTGTTGAAGGTGGTGATCAAACACATGGCATGACTGCAGAGCAACTAGAAGAAGGTCTTGGCTTTACTCAAGGGCAAAGAACAACACATACTGGTGAAATATCTGCTCATTCTAAAGTGCCTTATGATTTGATTGGTAAGATAGTTGAAGGTGTGCAACTTACCAGACATACTGTGGCAAGTATATTAAGTAAGATAGATGCTAATAAGTTTGATCTGTTTAAAGACAATCCAGAAGAATTTATCCTAAATTCAATTAAATTAATTAATGAGCAAAAAGCGACAACTGTTGTTGAGCATTTAACTTATGATGCATTGAATGAAAAATATGGCTCAGAGATATTTACCAATAGTGTTGAAAGAATTAACCCTAATAATTCTGGAGAAAAATTAGACAAGCATGTTTTTGATTATGCAGTTACAGATTCCCAGATTGAAAGGGATTTTGTAAAAGATTTGGATGTTAGCTCTGAGGTGGTGGTTTATTCTAAATTACCACGCGGTTTTTCAATACCTACGCCAGTTGGTAATTACAATCCTGACTGGGCGATTGCATTTGATAAAGACAAGGTTAAGCAAATTTATTTTGTTGCTGAGACAAAAGGCACTATGCAGACTCTTGAGCTCAAGGGTATTGAGAATACTAAGATTGAATGTGCAAAGCGTTTTTTTAAGGAGCTGAATGAAAAGATTGATAGCCAGAAGGTTGAGTACAAGGTTGCCAATAGTTATGAAAATCTAATGAAGCTGGTTAGTTAGCGACTGTTCCGGCCGGAACACTATTTTTAATAAAAATGGATATAAAAAAAATACAAAAACAACTTTCAGATTTTGCCGATGAGCGTGATTGGAATCAGTTTCACAACCCTAAAAACTTAGCAATGGCACTTTCTGTTGAAGCATCAGAACTTGTTGAAATCTTTCAGTGGCTAACGCCAGAGCAGGCTGAAGC
>Ga0181555_1004786_pt1 | contig 10259 bp, 6 predicted proteins | sample 011ome_15_FD_145601 | JGI IMG/M metagenome (GOLD analysis project Ga0181555, IMG submission 145601) | Coastal salt marsh microbial communities from the Groves Creek Marsh, Skidaway Island, Georgia - 011504AT metaG (spades assembly) | ecosystem: Environmental > Aquatic > Marine > Intertidal zone >...
CGGAGGCAGCGGAAAGGCACCAAAAGGAGGAAACGGATGGGGCGGCGGACGCGGCGGTGGTCGAGGTCGAGGAGGTTACGGCGGTCGAGGCGGCGGCGGTTACGGCGGCGGTTACGGCGGCGGCGGCCCGGATCGCGGTGGCTATGGTGGCGGTCGATCGAACCCGTTCAGTCACGGTGGCGGTGGTGGCGGCTACGGTGGAGGTGGCGGCGGCTACGGTGGTGGCGGCGGCGGCTACGGCGGAGGTGGCGGCGGCGGCGGCGGCTACGGTGGAGGTCCGGGCGGCTATTAATTAATATTACGAATTATACATTTTTAGAAAACAGAGACATTGACAGATACTACTTTAAAAACATTTACGAAACAGATGAGTTATACAACAATAACAGATGGGTAACAGAGATTTTTAAAGTCAGCATGAAAACAACGGTTTAGCTAGTAGAGCAGAGATATAGAATGGAAGAAGACAAAGACAAAGAGATGTGATGATTTTGATGAAAAATATGGTGGACGAGAAGACATGACATGTGTATTAAAGTAAAAGTTAGAGAGACGCGAATGCATCAAAGAAGAAAGATTCTTGTGTTGTGTTCGCACATTTGACGACGACGAGGCGAGCGCTCAGAGTGTACAAATAGTAGCAGCAAAAGCAGCAAAACGAAGCGAAGAAAGAAGAAGGATGATTTTAAACGAAGAAATGATGATGTTTTTTATGTAATAAACGCATTCGTTCTTCTACGGAATCTAATTCTTTTCGTTCAGATATTGCTACTCCTGCTACGCACGCTGTTCTCGGGTTCTCTTTCTCGTGTCGCTCTCTTTCTCTTCTCTCCTTTTCATTATACATTAAAAATTATCTCTTTTCTTGTCAAACGACAGAACCAACATTCTCTCTTCTCTTCTTCATCGCGCTGCTCCGCTGCGAGAACAGGTTACCTTGACGTTGACTTTTGAATCGACAGATTATCGATTGCGAAGGTTACTATTACTTAAAAATCGCCTCGAACGCCTTTTCTTTGCCGCCAAATTTTACGTCGGCTTTATTTTGCCACGTGTTTTGCGTGTACGGATCTCTTCCGGACATGAATCGATAGACGGAATACCGCGCTTTATTCTTCTCGAAGTAATCCTGGTGGTAAATTTCCGCCGGGAAAAACTGCCCCTCTGGAGGTAATTCGCGCAAGTCCACGACTTTCGTTTTAATAATCGCGTTACGTTCCTTCGCGTTTTCTTCCGTTCTAAACACGTTCAATGTTTCCATCCTCTCAATCGCCTCCAGCGCTTCTTTCTTCTGCTCGTCCGAGTTCACGTATATCGCGGAAGCGTATTGTTCGCCGCCGTCTAAAAACATCCCATCATCTCTCGTCGGATCAATCTGTCGGAAATACAAGAACAAGAGCTCTTTATAACTAATCTTACTCCTATCGTACAACACGCGAACGACTTCCTTGTGCCCCGTTGTGCCTTTACACACTTGTAAATATTTCGGGTTGGCGACGGATCCGCCGGCGTACCCGCTCGTCGTCGCGCGCACGAAGCCAGATTTCTCCGGTTTCTCGAACGTTTCCTCCATGCACCAAAAGCATCCCCCGGCGAATATTGCGACATCTTCGTCCGTTCCGTTAACCGAGGGCACGTCCGCGAACAGGTCGTCTGGGCCGCTGTAAAACCCCAAATCGTGGAATACGTCCTTCCATAAAGGTAACGAAACGGAAAGGAACGCCAGGTTTATCAGCGTTTCTCTTCTCGTCGTCCTTTTCTCTTCGTCTTCGTTCACTTCTCGTTTTTCATCATCATCGGAGGACGACGAGGAGGATGTCCTTCTTAAACGCCTTTTCTTTCTTCTCCTCGTATTCGTATTCATCGCGGGCGACGACTTCTTTCGCGATGAGGATAAAGAGGAACGAGATGATGACGACGACGCAGATGGCGAGCGCAGTGCTGTTGCTGCGAAACGCATGATGACGATGATGACGATTCGTTTATTCTGAGGAGTTTTTCAAATCTGTTTTTGACGAATGCAAAGGAAACTCAATCTTGGTCCGAAAGAAACAACGCGACAACAAAAACGAGAAGAGGAGAGGAAGGGCGTTTGGTGTTCATGTAATGACGAAGGATGGAACTCTCAAACGTCTCTTTTTTTCTCTCTTCTGCGTCGCGACGTCAGCGCTCGATACCGGCGACGTCTCGAGGTTCGTCCTTTTTCAAAACGCCTTCCATCCTCCTCTTCACGTCCCAGTTGTACACCCTCGCTAAGTTCACCTCTTGTATCGTCGCGTTGTCTTTTATAAACGCCAAATCGCCATCCGTCGCGATTAAAGATTTCTTACAGTTTTCTAAATTGGTCTCCAACAACTGCTTCGCCTCGGCGAGCGGATATTCCAGCATGACGTTCGCGCCGAGCCAAAGGAACACTTTGCTCGGATCCTCGATGTCAGCTTTGGCGTAAATCGACGCCTCGCCTAACTGATACTTTAATTTCGTTGTAGTCGTCGTCTTTTCCTCCTCCTCCTCTTGACGACGAGTATGGTTCGCGTCTAACGCGTTCAAGGCTTCTAAATTCTTCTCGATCTCCGGGATCTTTCGCGTCAAACGTATCTTCTCGTTCTGCGTGACTCTCTCTAAGTTTTTCATCTGTTCGTATCGAGCTTGTAAATCTCTCATCACTGGTTCGAACGCGTTTTCTCGATTTTCTTCTCGCATGTACTTTTCCACGTCTTCGATGAACTAACGATATACATAATAACAGAGAGATTTTTGTCAATTAATTCATTTCCCAAACAGAAGCGAGAGAAAGGTCATCGGTCGTTTGATCTCCTCGGACGTAAACGACGTACACGATCACCATCACCATCGCGCTCAAAAAAGTCTTCTCCACGGAGAGAGAACACAGAGAGAGGAAAAAGAGAGAAACGCATCCTCTCCTCCTCGCGTGATATATACTACACGCGTTAAAGAAGAACAAAGGGAAAACAAAAGTCAACGTTTCCAGGGGGGAAAATTCGTCTCTTTTGCGCAACACGAAGAGAGAAGAGAAACGCACGAATACTAAAACTCCTTCGCAGCACACGACGAATAAAACGTACCCTGGCCTTTGGCACTTTCGTCGAGACCAACGACGACTCTTTTTCCTCCTCTTTTTCCTCTCGTATTTTCGTCTCGCTCGCCATCTTTCTGTGTCTTCTACTACTACTAGTAATAGCGCAGAAAAGTGACAGAGAGGAGAGGACTTGCTTAAACCCTAATTCGTTGCAAAACCCTAAACATTTTTTGCGTTTCTTATTTTCAAAAATCCGTCGTGTCGGCGCCAAAATTCGTCGCGCTTTATTCATCGCAACTGACGCTCTCTTTCCCACTCTTTCTTCGCGCGAGGAGCGCGTAAAACTGCGTCGAGTCGTTGTTTTTGTGAGATTATTTTTGTGTGGTTGTTGCGGAGAGTAAAAAAAGAAGAGCAGCGTTTGCAAATCTTTAAATGTCACAATCCCGCTCGGTGTGCTTCTCATCGTCGCAATCATCATCCGCTCGTGAACGAATGTGGACGTCCACGCCCGGGAAACGAACGTGGTTCCAACAAACGAAGACGAAAAAGACGACCAAGAGTAGTGCGTTCTCGTCGCGTTCGATGGGTGAAGAAGGCACAAAAAAGAATCTCGCGAACGAACAGAGTCACGTGAGTAAAACGACGAGTTTAAGTGGCCCGCTCGGTCCGATTGAAATCGAACGAGGCGACCCCTCCGGGCAACCGTTCGGCGTTTCTCTCATCGTACTCGATGATGAGGATGACGATGAGAAAGCAGAGCAAAAGAAGAAGGAGTCAACGAGATCGTTACACTTTTCTCTGTACGCGCCGAACGCGGAGAAAGTACAACTCGTGCTCTATTTCGATCGAGACGAGAGTAAGAACGACGCGTTAACCGAACCTACGATACAGATTGACATGACGCGTAAAGAAGAAGAAGATGATTCAGAGGACGATTCAGATGACGATAAAAAAGGGATTTTTACGGTTCAGATTACGAAAGGCGTACCTCTTCGAGGCGCGAGGTACGGGTATCGAGTGTTCGGGCACAATTCGAAAGAGAATAAACAACGGTTTGATGATTCTGTGGTTTTGTTAGATCCGTACGCTACGATGGTGTCGTCCGGGAGGAAATATTTCGGGGAGGAGCATAAAGCGAGGAAGGAACGCGACCGGCCGAATCCACCGGATATGCTCGGGACGTACGATTTCGAATCGAAACCGTTCGATTGGGAAAACGTGGATCATCCAAGAATTAACGAGGAAGATTCCGTGGTGTACGAGATGACCGTTCGCGCGTTCACGAGAGAGGACGAGTCGATGAACGAAAATATTCGAGGGTCCTTCTTAGCCATCGCGGAGAAAGTGAAATACTTTAAAGATTTAGGCGTAAACGCGATTGAGTTGTTGCCGGTGTTTGAATTCGACGAGATGGAATTCAAACGGTTTCCAGACGATCCAGACGAACGATACCGAGCGCGAGCGCACATGGTCAACACGTGGGGATACTCGACCATGTCTTTTTTCGCGCCCATGTCGAGGTACGCCTCGAACGGCGGCAACGGTATCGACGCCGCTCGCGAGTTTAAACACATGGTCAAGACGTTGCACCAAGCCGGCATCGAGGTAATTTTAGACGTGGTGTATAATCACACCGGGGAAAGCACGGACGATCGGCCGAACTTTTGTTCGTTTCGAGGCATCGATAACGCGAACTATTACATGATGGACGAGAACAACGACTACATGAATTACACCGGGTGCGGCAACACGGTCAACGCGAACAATCCGATGACGAAAGATTTCATCTTGGCGAGTTTACGACACTGGGTTCAAGAGTATAAAGTCGACGGGTTTCGATTCGATTTAGCCTCGTGTTTAACTCGAGACGAAAGAGGCAGACCTATGGAATCGCCGCCGCTCATTCGAGAGATTGCGAAAGATCCTATTCTGTCGAAAGTAAAACTCATCGCGGAACCGTGGGATGCCGCCGGGTTGTACCAAGTCGGCGATTTTCCAAACTGGGACCAGTGGGCCGAATGGAACGGGAAGTATCGAGACACGTGTCGACGATTTATTAAAGGCACGGACGATCAAAAGAAAGATTTCGCGGACTCTTTGTTAGGCTCCTCGAGATTGTACCGGAGGAACAACCGGAAACCGTTTCACTCGATCAATTTCATCACCGCGCACGACGGGTTTACGCTCAACGATGCCGTCTCTTACCAATCGAAACACAACCACGACAACGGCGAAAACGGCAACGATGGTGCCAACGACAACGAAAGTTGGAACTGTGGGCAAGAAGGCGAAACCGGGGATGCGAACATTAACAATTTACGCGCACGACAAATGAAAAATTTCTTGATGGCGTTGTTCGTCAGTCAAGGCACGCCAATGTTGTTAATGGGCGACGAGTACGGGCACACTCGGTTCGGGAACAACAACACTTACGGCCACGATGATCGACGGAACAACTTTCAGTGGATGGAAATGGAGAAATATAAAGAAACTCGGTTCCGTTTTTGTTCGAACATGATTAAATTCCGGAAAGCGAACCCGTTGCTCGGAAGAAAAGAATGGTTGGACGATCGAAAGTGCATTTGGCACGAAGACAATTGGGACAACGAGGAAAGTAAATTCATCGCGTTCACCTTAGTCGACGACATTTCCGGCAACAACGAAGATTTATACATAGCGTTCAACGCGCACGAGTACATGGTCCAAGCTTCGTTGCCGAAAATTGAAGACGGCATGAGTTGGCATCGCATCGTCGATACGAATTTAACTAGCCCGGATGATTTCGATTTCAAAGGATCGCAAAGAATCGGGAGCGAAGGTATTTATAACATAAGCGAGTGGGGGGCGGTCATTTTACAAAAGAAACGATAGTTCTTTTGAAGTGGTCAAAGACGAGGAACGAATTGTTGTACAGTAGTATGATTATTATAAATAGAGTTGTAAAGCAGCGGCTGCGTCAAACACGTGTTGTTAAAAAACTATTTAAAACTAATATTAGAACTCCCAGTGACCGCCGCCGGGACCACCGCCGCGCCTTTGACGCTGATACTGATGCTGATGTCCACCCCAATGATGTCCTCCTCCTCCTCCTCCTCTGGCCCAATTTTGTCTATTCCTTTCCTCCTCTTTCGCTTTTTCCGCCCTCGCGCGTTCTCTATTTACGCTTCCGGCTTCGCAGTTGGCGCGATCGTTCAACTCGTCTCTCGCTTCTGCCGCGTCGTTCAGCTTTCTCGCCGCTCTCTTTTTTCTCGCGTTTGTCTCGTGCTTATCCGGATGCCACTTCAACGCCAATTTCTTGAAACTCTTTTTAATAAAATCGCACTGCCTTTCCTTCGTCAACTCGTTGAGATTCGGCGGGACGCCTAAGATTTTCGCGTAATCTCGATTGTTTTCGTACTGCCGAACGAGGTTGTGCGTTTCTCGAACGAACGATTCTAAGTTCTCCTTGAGAGATCGAGACGAACTGGACTGTCCCGCGTTCGCGCGACAAATCTCCAACGCTTGTTCGGCTAACGATTTCGCCTCTTTCGGATTCTCATCCGCGACGTACAATTCCGCCGTCGCGCGCAGCGCCTCCGCGTATTTCAGCATATCCTCCGCGGTCACTTTCTCTTCCAATAAAGCCTCCGCACCGTCCTCGCTTCCCGTCAGTGGATCACTTTCAATCATTTTCGCTTTCACTCCAAAATAATCCGAGGCATTTTGACAATAATCGTACGCGTCGTTCAATTGTCTCTTGAAGACCGCCGCGCGACATTTGCGCACGTTCATATCGTTCTCGAACGACTTCACTCCGTGGAAACCTAAACTTTTCGCCGCAATTTCAACCGCATCCATAGCCTCCAAAGCTGGACGAGGGTGTTTATCGTTCAACTTATCGTCCACGATTTTCATGGATTTCTTGATAGAGTTCAAGTTCTTGTAAATGTCTTTGCATAAACTGAAATCTGGATCGTTGCGAACGCACACGGCGTAGAATTTCAACGCGCGTTCAGAGTCGCCGAGTTTCATCGCGGACATGCCACCGATATACACGGTTAAATATTTGATATCCGTCGCTTTCCAATCGCCGGTCGTTTTGATTCGAGATAAAATGGAAAACGCGTCCGTCGCGGATTCGTCAAACTTTTTTAGCCTCAATTTACACTTGGCGGCGAAGAGCTTTTGCAACGCCGTCACCGGTCGCTTCCGATCGATTTTTATCATCGTTTGCGAAAAAAGTATCGCGTTTTTGCACTCGTCTTTCTTCATCGCGGTTTCAAAGTCAACGCTGGCGGTAAAATACTCCACGTTTCGTCTCAATAATTTCACCGTTTTTTCGTATTCGAGTTCCAAGGCGACTTCTCCGGAATCGGCGATTTTTTCCTTGTATTGCGCCGCGAGCTCGAGAAGTTTCGATCCGGAAATGATGCCAAACTTATCCGTGCCATCTGCCCACATTTTCAAAGCTTCCTCTACATTCGAAGTTTTCTTCCCGTAATACGCATCCACGTATCCCTGCGCGTTTCTCTCGTTCACAGATCGCCATCGTTCCTCGCCGGTAAGTTTCAACAAATTCCTGAGCACGTCCACCATTTTTTCCGGTTCTCTGATGCCGTTATACACGCACCACTCAAACACCGCCGTTTGCGCGTCTTGGTCTTGAAACACGAGCATCTCTTTCATCTTCCCGTCGACTTTAACGTCCATTTTTGCCAGCGGGGGTAATCTCCCGACTCGTTCCAATCGTTCCGATTTCGGCGTCTCGTACGTTTGTCTCAACAACTCTCTAAATCCTTCCTCCGATTGCGCGATCGTCTCTCGTTTCTTTTCCATCTTTTTCTTCAACTGCTCTCCTAAACTCACCAACTTTTCGTTCTCGTCTCGCTGTTTCTGCTCGTCATTGATGAGCCGTTTCGCTCTTTTCATCACCTCCACTAATCTGTTCAAAGGCCCGCCGACGGCCACGTCCTCTTTGTCTTGCTCGATGTGCTCGTCCGAATTCAGTTGATGGTCTTGAAACTCTTCCACCAATCTGGACAACTCCTCCCCGGCTTTCACGAACTTCGTTTCGTTCAAATATTCCCTCACTACCTCGTACCTCTCCTGCGCCGTTTTCTTCCTCTTCTCCGGCACGCCTTCTCTCCTCCTTCTCTTGGCAGCGGCGCCGCCCACCGCCGGCCTCGCATCCTCCGGCATCTTCTCAATCTCCTCCTTAATCTTCAAAGCAGTCGCCCTCACGTGCTGATGATGATACAACTCGTGTTTCACGCAAAACCGAAACGCGGCGGATGCGTAATCGTCCCCGACGATGAAATCGATTGAACGTTGGACCAGTTTCTCGTTCCCCGAAGACGCGCCTCGAACGGTAATCTCGTGTGCAATTTGCACTTGAATATCCGATTTGAGAGTAAACTCGTCCGAGAATTCTCCTTCGATTTCGGCGTCTATTTCGCCCAGTAAATCTAAAAAATCATCGTTTTTGTTATCCTCCGTACCATTATCAGTGTTGTCTGACGCGAACGCAGTTGATGTTGATGCGAACATTGCTCCTATTAAACAACACAAAAGAAGCAGACATCCGATCGAATTTCTTCCCCGCTGCTGTCCTCGATATCGTCGTCGTCCTCGATGTTTTCTCGTCGACATCGTCGTCTTTACGTTCACGGTAGTATTCGGTGACGACGAAGAAGAAGTAATACAAGTCATCGTCGTCTTTTTACTCGTTTCATACGAACTGCTCGTTTTTTTATGCGTATCTTTCGCGCTCGTTCGTGTGTGACTAATGAAGCGCGAGGGATGAGATTAGTGTTGAGATTTTTCGACGACGGGAGACGATACCTCTATGGTATAGGACACACGCTCACGGAGCGCTGCTACTGCTGCTATGACTGCTATTCGTACTACTGCTACTAATACTACTGCTACTATTACTACTATTACTCTCTCTCTCTCTCTCTCTCTCTCTCTCTCTCTCTGATTGAATACTGAAATCTCTATTCTTCGCTCTTCGTCCTCTCTACTCGAGAGAGCGCGTTTGTTTCTCTCTCTCTCTCTCTTTTAACTTACGCGAGAACAAACTTGGTAATGCGCTTTACCAGAAGGTCTCTTTGCTTCTTCACTTTGATGAAACCAAAGTGGTCGCTTTTCTTTCCTTTGATTTCGAGTAACGCGAGGTGTGGTGGTGCGTTCGAGGTTCCGTTCGTGTTTCCGAAGGTTTCGTAGGAGGATTCCACCGGTTTCTCCGAACCGTCGTCGTCGTCTGAATCGTCGTCATCCTCGACGCCGAAGAAGAAGTCGGAGAGGATATTGTTGTTTTGTTTCTCGTTAAACTCGTTCTCGTTACGCTCTTCCTCGTCGTTGTTCTCTTCGTCGTCCTCGTCGTCGTTGACGTCTTCCTCTTCCGGTTGTCCTTTCGCCAATTTTTCGCAAAACTTTCGCACTTCTTTCACTCGCGTAAACTCGTCTCGTTGGCCGTGGACGAATAAGAGCCTCGTTTTCCTCGCTACCAAACTGCCGCGATTCCTCTTGTCTTTCACGAAGCACTTTCGCAACCTTCCCGCGTGCTTCCCGAATAAAAATCGAGATACGACGCCCAATAGAGAAGAAGTCGCGGCGAACGGGTTCAAGGACCCGAGAGGGAACGCGACCAAAATCAACCCGTCGATGCCGCATCGCGACCACACTCTTCGCTCCTCCTCTGATTCGCCTTTACAAAAGTCAACAGTATTCTGAGAAAGTAACTTTTCGTGCAACAACCCAACCGCGTTCGCGCCAACCGCGGCGCCGAACGAGTACCCGAACACGTGCATCTTCACTTCGACATCATCCTCTGCATCAACAGATTCGCGCGTTCGAATCTCTTTCACCATCTCCAGCACGTCTCTCGCGTCCACCTCCCCGAACACGCTCGCGCGACTCGTTTTCTCGTTCCCGTCGCACCCGCGAAAACTGACGTTATACGCGACGAACCCTCTCATCGCGAGTAGAATCGCGTACGCGTTGAGCATACATCGACTGCCCCCTAACTTCCCGTGCGCGTGGAGCAAAAGAAACACATCTTTGTTTTTCACGACGCGCTGTATTGCTTCAGGAGGACGATACACGTCGCACTCGAGACGCAACGCGAAAGTGTCGCTCTCCCCGTTTTCGCACGCGGGTAAGCGCACGTTTCGCTCGACAGTTGGTCGCGCGGAAGAGGATGCCATTTTTGCGTAGTATTAATTGACTGCTTTTGACG
>Ga0181555_1004788_pt1 | contig 10258 bp, 4 predicted proteins | sample 011ome_15_FD_145601 | JGI IMG/M metagenome (GOLD analysis project Ga0181555, IMG submission 145601) | Coastal salt marsh microbial communities from the Groves Creek Marsh, Skidaway Island, Georgia - 011504AT metaG (spades assembly) | ecosystem: Environmental > Aquatic > Marine > Intertidal zone >...
CTTCCCGCGGTGTAGCCAGGAATGTCAGCGCCAGCAGTGATAGCCACTGGAGCCTCGGTTACCTGAACTACAGGCTGGCGGTCAGCAGGGGCCTCAAAGGCCTGTTCTTCTGCGGCGCTCACTAGTGCCTGCTCCTTCTGCTCTTCTACGAGAGCGGTAGTTGATTCGATTGTTTCTTCAGAAGAAAGCTCAGCCTCGGTCTCAACTTCGGCAACTGCTTCTGCAGTCTCCTCGGTTGAAAGCTCGGTTGCTTCCTCTGTTGCGGTTGATAGTTCAGAACCGTCTTCCTGATCGGTTGATGCTTCTGCGGCTACCTCAGTCTCAGCTACTGCCTCTTCGGCAACAACTTCCTCTGAGATTTCCTCTGTAGATGCTTCGGCAGGTGCCTCTGCTTCTACGACAGCTTCGGTCTCGCTAGCCTCGGCCTCGACAGCAGTCTCTTCGACTGATGCCTCTGCCTCGACTGGAGCCTCAGCTACAGCCTCTTCAGCTGGAGCTTCTACAACCTCTTCGGTTGAAAGCTCTGCTTCTGGAGCAGCCTCTTCTACGACCTCTTCGGTAGCGGCTTCAGCCACAACCTCGGTCTCGACAGCGGCTTCGGTTACTGCCTCAGCAGACTCCTGCTCAGAAGCGGATGCTGCGATTGTTTCGTCGGCAGACATTTCTTCCTCCTTCTTGTCTTCCTCTTCGGCGTCTTCCTCAGCTTCTGCCTCAGGCTCCTCTTCGGTCTCCTCCATAGGCATTTCTGCCTCTTCGGTGTCCTCGGATTCTTCCATGGGCTCGTCTTCGGTCATAGCCATTTCTTCTCCCTCGTCTTCAACCTGTCCCTTGACACGGGCGGTTGCGTCAGCAGCACGCTGAGCAAGCTCAGCGGCCTGTGCTTCGCGGTTAGATAGTTCACCACGAACGAGGTCAAGAGAGTCGGCTAGCGACGTCATAGCATCAACTGTCTCAGGAGTAGGGTCTTCTCCCTCTACCGCCTCAAACTGGCTAATAATATCTGCCTGAAGTTCAGCGAGCTGTTCGTCGCTGAGCTCAGAGATACTATCTAGCTGAGTCTTGATTTGGTCGTACACTGTACCTCCTAGGCCAGTTGGTTGTGGGTGTGACTTACACCCGATTTTCAGTCAAGGCTAAGGGACTCAACGCAAAAGGCGCGAGGCGCTTAAACCTACGATAATTTTACCTTATTTTTTAGGTTAGTAGTCGGAGTAGCTTGCTCATCTCAGATTGAACCTCTCCCTGAGAGTACAAATCTGCCCCTGACATGTAGGATCTGAGACTTTGCGTGGCAATGTCTGCATCCTCTTTACCGATCTTTGACTCAACTCGGCTAATCATTCCTTCGATTAGGTCCTTAAGTCCAGTTGGTAGATCGCTAAACTTAATTTTTTGTGCATCCTCTCCAAATGGTAGAGGTAGGTTAGAAATTGTTTTCCCGAGCTCTGCAGCAGTTAGGCGGACGTTTTCTAGAGCCTCTGGGTTTAGTGCATTAGCGTCAAGACGGTCAATCATGTCCAAAAGCTGAGAACTTGCAGCAGCAGAAGCAGCATAGTCACCTGCAAAGTCTAGGTTTTCTGCATCTTCGGCCTTCTTGAGAGCCTTTGCTAGACCAGCAACACCAAGGTCTTGCTTTAGACGTGCTAGAACTGTGCGGTACTTGCCTTTAGCGTCGCGAGGCTGATTTACACCAGAAATATACTTTTCGCGGCCATCTTCGTCGCGCTCTGGGAGGTCTCCTCTATTCTTTTTAACTTCCTCGGCTGCTTCGATTTCTTCTTCAGTTTGCTTGTCAGCCTCTTTCTTGGCTTCCTTGAGTTCCTCTAGGTCAGCATCAGAGATTTCTTCGTCTTCGCCAGCGGCAGTTAAACTGCATCCGCAGTCTTTGTTTGCAGCAGCCGTGATAGTAGCACGCATAGAAGCAACCTGCTCAGCGACCTCTACGGATGACGCGTTCTTCCAGTGGTCGGGGACAAGCATCCACTTGCCGAGCTGACGAGCACGCTTCATAATGTGCTTGCGAACCATACGACGCTCCGAGGGCTTCGAGCGACCGTAAGCCTGTATAGCGTTCTTTAGATCTTCTACGTTGCGAATCGGGTAGGCACCGTCTTCTAGTGCATGTCCCTTCTTAGCAAGCTTCATTCTCTCTTCCTGAGAGATTTTTGCAAGTTCTGCGACAGCAGCAGCAACAAGTGCTTTTTCTCGCATATCTTCAGCACTTGCCGTTAAAGCTTGGATGTTGGCTTCACGTAGAGCTTTCTTAGCTTCCCTGACACGACCTCTTAGGTTTGGAGCACTCGCTGCTAACTCGCCAAGAACTTCGGACTTGGCATTGAGGGCGCATGCTGCACCTGAACACTTCATGGCTGCCATATAACTTGCACCAGCAGCAACTAAGGCCATAACCTTTCCAGACGCAATCATTGCGCGAGCGGTTGGGAAGCCTGGTACGTTGACCTGACAGATAGCAACTAGCTCTAGACCGCCTTGGATTGGACGCCAGTCTCCAGAGGGAGCAGAAGCACGAAGTGCGCGAATCTGCATCTCGTCTAGGTCTGGACGAATAGAGCCTGCACACCAGATTCCGTACTCATCTTCGCCAACGTGGATGTCAGCTACAGCAGATGCAGTGTCGTCGTAGTGTTTAGCAGCGGACTTAGCGTCAGCATTAAGTGGAGCGTGCCCACCAGCAAGGGTCAGCTGGCCAACTGGAACGTCGCTACCATCGTCAGTGCGAATCACGCCAGTGTGGAAGTAGGCATACTTACTGCGAGAGCGAGGCGGCTTGGTTGCGCGAGGCAGACCAATGTGGTTCACATTCCAAGCAGCAATGTGACCATAGATGTGGCCATCGTCATCAACAGTTAGTGGAGTAGGCTTTGTGAGGTTGGGGTGCTTAAACCAGTCAGCAGGGGGAATCATTGGAACTTCCTGCTTTAGGAATCCAGACGCGGCGATTGGTTCGAGGTCTGCGAAGTCTTCCATTGACTCTTCGTAGACTCCATCTTCTGGGGTCACGTCTTCCTCCTGATCCCCCTGATTTGATAATTCAATAGAGCATTCTTGGAATGCTGGCTTAGCTACAATTGTAGCAGCCATTATGCGTGCCTTAGTTATAGTTAGTTTGTCCTTGCCCATAACTTCGCCATCATCAGCATTTTCTTCTGCCTTTTCAGGCTTGTCTTCTTTTGCCTCAAACTGGTCAAGGTCAACAGAAACTCCACGAAGGAAGCCGTGACGTACTAGGCGCTCAGCCTCTTTTCCGTAAGGTCCAGTATCAAAAACGCCGTAGGCATTGCCCAAGCCGCCCTCGATACGCTCGATATAGTCGATGCGACCAACTACAACAGAGCCGTCATGGCCAGAGCCAGTCTTAATCTGCCAAAGCAGCGGTACTGGAAGGTCACGCATTGAGATAGCGCCTTCTTTAAACTTTCTGCCGTCACCAGACTCCTGCTCTTCTGGCACAAGCATCGGAATGTAGAAGCTAGCTCCCTTTTCTCCTGTTGCAGCTGCAACTAGACCAACTTTTTGGCGAGCATCTGCAGCCAAAGCAGCAAGCCTTGACTTCTCGATAATCATCTCGTTGAAAGATTTTTCAGAAGCAAACATCATCGAAGCTCCAACGCGGCCCTTCTTGCGACCAGGGTTTCTCGGGTCGCCCGTGTATACGCCAGTAACTTCTTTGTGACGGAGCTGGCAGTAGCCCTTTGCACGTGGGCCCATGTACTTAGAGAGGTAACGTACGCATCGAGTCCAGTCTCCAGGCGTTCCCCAACGAATCTTGAGAGCACCCTTACCGCGAGTCCAATAGCGACGAAGCTTCTCGGCACCACCACGGTTGCGGTCTAGCCCGCCCTTAGCGAGTAGGGGCTCTACAACATTTTCCCAGAAGTGGGTAAAGTCATGTCCAGATGCCTGCATGCTTGCTTTATCTGCCTGCTTTAGGACGTCGTTTAAAATTTCTTTTTCGTCCAAAGGTACGACAGGTGGCGGGGCAGACGACTTCAGGTCTAGAAGGATTTGATCATTCCTAGTCCACTTGCCCTCGCGGCGTTCGTAGGTAACTGGTTCGGTTGAAGTCTTAGACGCAGGCACAATTGCAACTACATCCATAACTGCAGTCTTGTCTTCAGGGGAAACAATAGCTAGATACTTAGCTGGGACATCTGACTCTTTAGGAGAGTTGATTTCATCTGACTCTTTTTCAGCAGCAGCGTTGAGCGGCTTATATGAAGCACGGCTTTTTGCAACCCATTTGTCCCAGTCGTTTAGCATTTCCTGAATGCCCTTGTCGGTCAACGGTTCCATTGTTCCAGGAAGATGTGCCAAAGGCATGTTGGTCGGAGTTCTGGGCTTACCGAGGATTCCCTCTAGATTTAGAGGTGCAGAGCGGGTGGGAACCTGCATAGGCCCGTCAAAGTCTTCTTCGGCTTGGGTGTACTTAGCATCAACTGAAATTGTCTTACCGCTGTCTAGTCGTACATCAACTTTTCCAGTTGCAGTGTCAATTTTAGTAATTTCGCCAGAGCCACGAGTCTTGTCGCCTGCTACTACAGTTCTTGCTCCTACTGAAACAAACTTTCCGCTTGCATCGCGAGGCTGCTTGCTGGCAATCTCTGAACGCTCTTCGGGGGTGTAGTTGCCATCTTGGTCCGTAGGGGCAGCAGCAGATATTGGCTCCTGAGCTGCAGACATAACACGGTCAATCATTCCAAAGTCTTCTTCGGCTAGACCATCTGCAACTAGCTCGGACTCTTCTGGGTCAATCTCTTCAAGCTTTACTGGCTGGAATGGACGCTCTTGCATAAAAGCAGAAAGAATAACTGCAGACTCAGGGTCAATCATGACGTGAGTCTTTTCGACCATGTCGCCAAATTCATCTAGCTCTTTGTCGTAGAAGTAGATGTCGCCATCGACGTGACCCATGTTGTCCCAGCCGTCGCCGTCCCAAAGGAAGACGCTACCATCAATGTCAATTTTGTAGAGGCGGTCAATGCCAGAGTTGTCCATACGAACACGAGCCATAAATTCTGGGCCAACATTCGGGTCCAGCTCGTGAGCCATTCGGAAAGACTCTAGGTCGCTAGAGTATGTGGCGTATGAGGAGTCAGTCAGCTCGTCAATATCTTCGCCGTATCCACTGGCAGTTTTAGCTTTTTTGTTTTCACGTTCTACAATTGCAGATGCCCAGCGCTTTCCAGCGTCTCCGCCCCACAGGGCCCAAGCAATCTTTCCATTGGATGGGTAGCCGTCTTCGCCTGGATCCCAGCCCTTTCCCTTCTTATCAACTTCGTGACGAGGGAAATACTTTGCAATGTGGCGAACCTTTTGGATGCCAATCTGTCCACCCTTAGCAAGCGTGCGGGCAGTGTTTAGGCCAACAGGGGTTCCGCCACGCTTGTGCTCTTTGCGCCATTCAAGAGCTTTCTTTGCTTCTCGCTGAACTCCACCAGGAATTGTGTAAAGTCTTGACTTGCGATCGCCACCAGCAATAATTGGTTCATCGAAATACCCGATAGCAGCTTGAGCAAGGCCGCGCACGTCATCTGAAACTTGCTCTACATCAGGCTCCCACTGACGAGACAAGACTAGGTCCTCGTGAGTATTGACCTCAGTAACAATATTTAGCCCGAGGTCAATAACTACGGCTTTTACGCCGTCAGAGAACATAGCATGCCCTTTGTGGGTGCCAACAAAATTAGCCATGAATTTTAGTCCTCGCTAGTACCTTCATAGATGCGATCTGCTATCCCATCTAGGTCGGATATAGTTAGCTCTCCTCGGTCAAACATTTTGACAGATTCAGGTGTTAAGTCTTCTTCTGTATAGTTATCTGGCAACTCGGATGTGTCAGAGTCCCAGTCGTACTGATAGATGTCCATGCCTGTCATGGAGTCTAAAGTCGAATCCCCTTTAGGCATGTAAATCCAGTTAACATCTTCTCTCCTCTGCATGCCAAGCGGTCCTACTAACAAGACTTGCTCGACATTTTCGGTAGCAGGATCTGATATAAACCAGATGTCCATGATGTTTTTTGCCATTTACTTACTTTCTGCGCAGGATTAAACAGCACTATTAGTTTAGCATAGTGGAGTTTTTACAATTTTAATTTATAATTAGGTTGCCGTTTTCGTCTACAGACTTTCCAGAAAGCCCCATGTCTTCCAGAGTAGGAGCTTCCCCGTCCACGACTATCTGACCGCTCGGGAAAGTTTTATAGATGAGATAGACAGCTGCATAAATATCTTTAAAAGTTCTGTCAGTTGGAAGAGTTGGCCCTTCGGGAGTAACTTTAAAATTATCTCCGCTCTCGACCAGCTGAGCGTCTGCAGTTCTTTGTACGGCAAACAGTGCAACATTAGAAGAAAACGCGTCGTCAGTAGACTCTAACCCCTTGTCGAAAGTCCATGTCAGCGATGACTCTATGTCTTGAGTTTCATCGGCTGGCTTAATTATAAAAGTTACTGGTTCTTTATATTCCATTATTTTGCACTTCCCAACATCAATCCTATAGCAAACGCAAGAGCATCGGCGTCTAGATTTGTGTATACATCAGATCCGCTTCTACTGAATCCTAAATATGTCATGTTGCTCCAAAGCCCCTGCATTAGAGTGGTGGCTACTTCAGATGCTCCATTGTTCTCGGCAAACAGAACATTACCCCTAGAGTAGCTTCTTGCTGTATAGCTTTCTGCAGTAGGTTTAGCTAGTCTCAGGAACCTTTCGTTATTTTCAGTAAAAGGACTGCCCATTTCAGCTGAAGTGTCTCCCATTGCTCGGCCATACATCCAAGCATGCTCTAGAGCACTGATGTCTGCGTTGTTAGTTTGAGCAGCATGCCAAAGCTCGTGGATTCCAACATCAAAAATAGAGTTTTCTCTACCGCCTATGTTTTCCTCTACATTTAAAACAGTGTAATGAGCATCTGTAACGTAGTGACCGCGAGCCTTGCCTACGCCCACTCTAAGAGGTAGAGGTTTCTCTATAATTCTCCAGTCTCGGGGTTACGTCTCGAAGTGGTTTTGCTAAAAAATATTGACTCTATGACACCCTTAGGGATGCTAGAGAGAATTTCGTCAAATTGCTCCTGATACTTACGCTGTATAGGTCGTTCATTTTTTGCGCCAGCTGACTTAGCTTTTACAGGCCCAGTGAATACTAGTACCCCTCTGTCCACCAAATCTTCAGTCGTATATCCGCCGAACTCAACGCCTTGTTTTTCTAGTTCAGCTTTTACATAATTTCTAGTGATAACAGAAAGTTCTGAGATGTATCCTTTTGTTTTATTGTAGTTGTCTGTGTACGTAGTGCGGGTCAGAGCGTGCGCATCATACTCATCCTGTGCAGCAAGGTATTGTTTTGCAACTTTTTCTACCTCGGGGAATCCAGTGTAGTCTCTGTTATAGTTAAATCTCATCATGAGGTCGTCACGCTCTTGCGGATCTTCAATGTCTGCTAAGGCTTTATCGCGGACATCATTATAATTTTTTCTTGCCTCGTCTGATTTTTTCTTGAGCTCTTGTAGTTTTGATATAAAAGCTTCTTCGTTCTTTTTAGAATCTGCCTGAAACTTTCTAAACTCTGCTAGCTTTTCTGAATATTCTTTGCTATCTTCAAGACCTTTAACTACTTCCAAACCTTCAGTGACAAGTTCGTCTTTTAGTTCTACCGCCTGAGGCGTTGGTTTGAGGGCAGCCTTTTCTTTTCTAGAGCTTGATGAAACCTTAACGTATTTTTCATTTTCAGCTTCGCCAGACTCGACAAAGTCTGCTGCATCCTGACGAGTATATTTAGCGGCTAAATCACTGTTCTCTATTCTTACCCTGCCAGGCTTGATACGAGTATTAGAAGGAGCTGGTGCTTCTGGCTGCTCGGCGGGCTCTGGGGCTGATTCGGGGGCCGATGATTCCTCTGCTGATTCTCCTTCGGGGATGTAGGGAGCACCAGCATCAGAAATAGATTCTTCTGGATCATCTGGGCTGAAGTCTGGATTATCTTCCTTACGACGCTTGTACTCTTCAAAGTCAATACCCAGCTCTTCTGCACGACGCTTTAGCTTCTCGTCGCCGCGCACCCACTGCGCATACTCAGTGACTTCTTCATCAGTGTGCAGCATGTTTCGAGTCTGAAGGTTGTCAACAATCTGATCACCAAATTTAACCCTTGCTGTGTCTTTGTATCCACCGTTTACACCAGAACCAGCGTTAAGCTTAACAACCTCGCCGACTACCATGTCACCTTCGTTGTTGATAAAGCGAACTCTGTCACCTGGAACAACTGGAGTTACTCCGTCTTCAGAAATAAATGGAACATTGCTTCGGGCACGAAGATCTGCCTGCTCGTCTTCCAAGAACTTCTGCATCTGAAGAGGCAGGAAGGCTAGCTGCTTGTGGCGAGGTGTGCCTTTATAGCGCTCGTCAATTCCAGCCTTCATGCGGTCAATAATCTTGTTTATAGACTCTTCATTGTCTGGAGTTCTACCAAGAGCCTGAACCAAGCGCTCCTTGAGAAGCTCCCTGTCATCTAGCTCGATTGCCTCGTAGATAGATCCGATAAAGGACCTCTTAACGTTTCCAAACTGGCTCTTGTAGTTCTTACCGTCAGCTTGGTCAGACTTGTTTAGCTCTCGATCGCGTCCCTCTAGGAACTTATCAAAGTTCTCGTCAATAGTTAGTAGACGCCAGTTTTTAGGGTCCTTACCCTTTCGGAGATACTTAAGACGATTTTCGATTGTCTTGTCTGGCCCAAAGTAGGTACTAAGCTCTTTCCTGTTCTTTCCAGCAGGAATACCGTCTTCGTCTAGTCCACCTCCAGGTGCATCTTTTCCTAGTAGGTAGTCACGGGTCTTTGTGAGGCCGCTTGTCTTTCCGTAGAGACCTCTAAAGCTGTCTTTGTAGTCAGCATTATAGAAGTCATAAAGGGCCTCGCCAGTCTTGGGGTCACTAATCGTGTAACGCTCCATAAACTGATTTCCAACAGTACGCTCAACGGCAACTTCGTAGTTGTACTTTTTACCGTCAGTGTCGGTAAACGAGCCACGTTCTAGAACAATCGCGCCATTTTCTTTAATTTTAGCGTTAGGGTTTTCTTCAAGAAGTGCGTTGACAATTGCGTTAGGGTCTTCTATTACAACTTCTTTACCGTTGTCTTTAGTTACCTTTAGAAGCTTTCCATCCTCGTCTACGAGGTTATTAATTTTCTTTTCGTAGAGCTCTTCCCTAGACTTGGAGGATGGCTTAATTGGCTTGCCATCGTCCTTGCGGTTCTTCTTTGCAACGTTCTCTGCCTTAGGTGCCTTCTTAGGGACAGGCTTAGTCTTCTCGGGCGCAGGGTCTGTTTTCTTTGGGGCGGGATCTGTTTTCTTCGGGGTAGGCTTCCTAGTGCCTTCTGGCTTATCTGGCTTATCAGTCACTGGCTTTTTAGGGGCGTCTTCTGCCTTGCGAATACGAACAACTCCAGCGGAACCAGGAAGAAGCTGACCGCCAGGATTAACTTTTGCCTCTCTACCATTGTCATCTACGTATAGGTTGTAGCCTTCGCTACCATCTAGCCTAGTTTTCTTTTCAACTCTAGTAACTACTCTTGGCCCGCCGCCAAGAGCAACGACATCTCCTGGCTTTAGGTCTGATATGCCTACTTCTTCTGGTTCTGCTTTTTTAGCCGTATTAAGAACGACGTCTATGTCTGGCTTGTCTCCATAGAAAGCGTCAGCCATGGCTTTTTGCATAATGGAGTCGCGGTGATCTACAAGAGTAGGTGGTTTTGGCTTGCCCGATACGTCAGTAGGTTCTGGGACACCCTTGTCGCCAGGGAACCGAGGTGGTTTGGTATCTGGCTTCTCAACGGCGGAAGGTGCCTTAGGTCCGCCACGAGTTAGAGCATCAAGCTCGTCCTCGCTTAGCTCTTCCATTCCTGGAGGTAGCTTTGCTAGAGGCTCTTGGTCGCGCTCTGCGCGGAAGTCTTTGTCTTCTTCGTCGGTGAGACCACCAGTTGCAAGCTCAATGTCTAGGTCATCTGCTCGCTTAGGGTTTAGGTCTTCTAGCTTGTTGTATTTCTGGCCAAGCCCTTTTGGTAGGGTGTGCTGCAGGTCAGGATCAATACCCTTACGCTCTAGGAAATCGCGATCAAGCTTGATTTGGGTGTCAAGCTCTGTAGCTGCTGGGTCTAGCTCTACTACAGTGTTTTTTCTCAGCTTTAGCTCTGGAATATCTTCCGTTACAAGAGCCCTAATCTTGTTCTTTTCACCCTTTTT
>Ga0181555_1004789_pt1 | contig 10254 bp, 5 predicted proteins | sample 011ome_15_FD_145601 | JGI IMG/M metagenome (GOLD analysis project Ga0181555, IMG submission 145601) | Coastal salt marsh microbial communities from the Groves Creek Marsh, Skidaway Island, Georgia - 011504AT metaG (spades assembly) | ecosystem: Environmental > Aquatic > Marine > Intertidal zone >...
CGGCTGCAGCAGATGAAAATGTTGTTGAAGCAATTTCATCTTTTCCGGTAACAGGAATTGTAAATCATTCTGATGAGCTTCTTGTAAGGGTATACCCTGAGTAATCTTTAAATAAAAAGCCAGCGCAAGCTGGCTTTATTAAACCTATATAGAATTCAGTATTTACCTATATAATACTGCATATGAATATTACATTGCCTGATGGAAGCATAAGAAAAATGGAGAACGGTTCCACTGGTCTTGATTTGGCTAATGATATTGGTCCAGGTTTGGCCAAGGCTGCCATTGCTGTTTCTGTTAATAATATTCAAAGAGACTTATCAGACACTATTAATGAAGACTCAGAAGTCTCAATAATTACTGTTGACTCAGATGAAGGTCTTGAAATTATGAGACACACTCTTACAGCACAAGTGCTTGCAAGAGCTGTTAAAAATTTGTATCCAAATACAAAATTGGCTATTGGACCAACAATCAAAGATGGATTTTATTATGATTTTGAATTTGTAAAACCTATCGCCCCTGATGACTTAGATAAAATTGAAAAAGAGATGCAAAAAATTATTAATTCAAAGTCATCGATTACAAAAAAATTGCAAACCAAAAAAGAAGCATTAAAAGTTTTTAATTCGGCCGGAGAGTCATATAAAGAATCTATTATTGAAGAGTCTGAACAAGAGGAAGACTTTCAATTGTATTATCAAGATGATGATGCTTTTGTAGACCTATGTAGAGGCCCTCATTTACCAAGTCTAAAGCATATTGGAGCTTTTAAGCTAACCAAACTTGCTGGAGCTTACTGGAAAGGCGATTCAAAAAATAAAATGTTAACAAGAATCTATGGTACTGCATGGAAGAATGAAAAAGATTTAAATGCTTATCTTCATTCTATAGAGGAAGCTGAAAAAAGAGACCATAGAAAAATTGGTAAAGAAATGAATTTGTTTCATTTCCAAGAAGAAGCACCTGGAATGGTTTTCTGGCATCCAAACGGATGGACTGTATATAGACTTTTACAGGACTTTATGAGAGATAAGCTTCAGGCATTTGATTATCAAGAAATAAATACTCCGTTGGTTGTTGATAGAAAATTATGGGAAGCATCAGGTCATTGGGATAAATATAGAGAAAATATGTTTATAACCGAAATAGATGAAGAACATGCAAATGAAAAAAGAACCAATGCATTAAAACCAATGAACTGCCCATGTCACGTTCAAGTTTATAATCAGGGATTAAAGTCTTATCGAGATTTGCCAGTTCGCTACGCTGAGTTTGGTTCATGTCATAGATATGAAGCATCTGGAACAATGCATGGACTTATGCGAGTTAGAGGTTTTACTCAGGATGATGGGCATATTTTTTGTACAGAAGAGCAAATTGAGACTGAAACAAAACTTTTCATAGAGCTTCTTTCAAGCACATATAAAGACCTAGGGTTCGAAAAGTTTGATATCAAACTATCAACTAGACCTGAAACAAGAGTTGGTTCTGATGAAGTATGGGATAAAGCAGAAAGCGCCCTGGAATCAGCAATTAAAAAGTTAGATCTCCCCTATGAAATAGAAGAGGGTGATGGAGCCTTTTATGGACCAAAATTAGACTTTGTCTTAACCGATGCTATAGGACGAGAATGGCAATGTGGTACTTTTCAAGCTGACTTTAATTTACCAGATAGACTCGATGCTGAATATGTTGGAGAAGATGGCCAAAAACATCGCCCAGTTATGATTCACAGGGCTGTATTAGGATCTTTTGAAAGATTTATTGGGGTATTAATTGAAAATTATTCAGGTAAATTACCCTTCTGGTTAGCTCCGGTACAGGTTGCTGTAGCAACTATTATCTCTGATGTTGATGACTATGCATCTGATGTTATTAATCAATTAGAGAATCATGGTATTAGATGCCATGAAGATTTTAGAAATGAGAAGATAAGTTATAAAGTCAGAGAGCATAGTGCTGCAAAAGTACCGGTGATTATGGCATTAGGTAAAAGAGAAAAAGAATCACAAACTGTCTCAATTAGAAGAATTGGTAGCGATAAAACTACAAGCATGAGTTTAAAAGATGCCTTAAAAGCATTAACTGAAGAAAATTCAATTCCAAATTAGTCTGTAAGATGATCTTAAGAAGATTATTTATTCTCCCAATAAGATTTTATAGATACTTTATATCTCCCTTATTTCCACCTTCTTGCAGATTTACTCCAACATGCTCTCAGTACGCTATTGAATCAATTGAAGAATTCGGAATATTAAAAGGGAGCATTTTAGCCATTAAAAGAATATCCAAATGCCATCCTTGGTATAACCCAAATTAAATAATTTACTAAACACAACCGAACTTAATTTAATATTTTTAGTTTATTTTTTAAACATATTTAATATATCTAAAAAATATGTATAAATATGCTAAATAGTGCTATAGTTTTGTAAAGATACACTTTTAATAATGCCAAATAGGGGGGTTTATTATGAAAAAGTTTTCAAGATTTTCTTTAATTTCACTAAGTTTTCTATTTTTATTTTCAACACATACTTTTTCTCAAGAAGTAGAAGAAGTAGTTGTTACGGCTACTAAGAAAGAAGAATCAGTTCAGGATTTAGCTTTGTCAGTAGAAGCTTTTACTTCCGAAAGTATCACTGAAAATATGATTGAAGATTTTAGCGATCTTGCAGAAGCAGTTCCAGGATTGATTATGGATAAAGGAATTGGCTCAGGTGCAAGTTATTCGATTAGGGGCACTGGATCATATGGTGTTGGTGCTGCTGTAATTGGATCTGTTGTTACAGCTATAAACGGCCATAATTACAATTCATCATCAATTGCTGATATTGGTTTTTTTGACGTTGAAAGAATCGAGGTCTTAAAAGGTCCTCAAGGAACTAAATTTGGAAGAAACGCTGTAGCTGGACTTATTAATATGATTACAGCTAGACCAACAGGAGAATTTGAGGGGGCATATAGTATTGAGCTAGGCAACCTTTCAACTACGCAATTTAATGGACATGTAAATATACCAATTTCAGACTCAATGAGATCTAGGTTTGCAGTAGTTAGTAAAAAAAGGGATGGTACAACTTATAACATCCATACAAAGAATTATTTCAATGATATTAATTCCTGGGGAGCAAGATTCTCCCTAGATTGGGACATCGGTGATTCAACTATCTTAAAATTTACAACAGAACATTTCGAAGGAGATGATAATAGAACCAATGTGGGTACTGCAGTTTGTCAATCAGATCCATTTTTTGGTTGTAATCCCTTAGTAACTGGTCAACCTAACCAAACTCCAGATTCCAGGGGTACTACAGCTGCTTTATTTAATTTAATTGCCGCCCTAGACTTTACTGCTGATAGAAATTCTTATGCAGGAGCAATAACTCCAAACACTTATAGAGAAGCAAATTTAAACAGGGATCCTGTTCATCAACAAACTTCACAATCTACAAGCTTGGAGCTTAATCATGAACTTTCTGATGAGTTGTTATTAAATGTTCAAATAACCTACAACCACAGAGATTACTATCACTCCAATGATAATGACTATTCTGTATCAAATGGCTCTTTCCCAGGTCTTGCAGCCATTCCTGGATTTCCTATGACTTGGAACGGTTGTTTTGGTGGTTATAATGGAACTGGTTTTTGCGAGAACATTGATTCAGACAGAACCTATGAATTTTCAGTAGTACAAACATACGGTACACAATTTGAAATTTCACTGATATCAGACTTTGATGGACCTTTTAACTACACAGTTGGTGCTTATACCTTTAACTCAAAAAATCATAATGTTTATCAAGTGCAAACAGCTTCTTGGAATATGATTAGTAAGGCAGTTCAGCATCCATACAATGATGCATTGTTTGGTGGTTTGCTAACTGGATATGGAGGTACTGATTTCTTCACAGCTTTAGTTTTGGGAGCTCCTGCAACTTTGGCTCCAGCTGGACTAATGGCATTATTAATGTCTCAACCAAAATATGAAGTCCCGATTGAAATTTCTGGTTTTATAAATGATGATCATGTTCGAACAGAATCGACTGCATTTTTTGGTGAAGTATATTATGACCTCTCAGATGCCACTAAGTTAACATTAGGATTGAGATACAACGACGACACTGTTACAGATAACCTAATGTCTTGTTTGACTATGTTGGGTTGTGATGTATACCCATTATCAAAAAGACTAACCGGTGAGTATGGATTCTTTCCCACAACGGTTGTTGAATCAGATGATGCTTTAGCATACAAATTAGCACTTCAGCATGACCTATCAGATAACGTAATGGTATATGGAAGTTATACGACAGCAACAAAAGCTGGTGGTAATAACCCTAACGAAACTGGAACACCAGATCCATATGACCCTGAAGAAACTGGAGTGTTTGAATTAGGTATTAAGAGTATTTTAATGGAAGGTGCTCTACTTCTAAATGCAACATATTTCGATAACTCAACAGATGGCATGTTAATTTCATCAATTGTTAATGCAGGTTCAAGAAATAACAATGTTGATGCAGAAATTCAAGGTTTTGAAGGAAACATGATTTTCTTTTTGAGTGAAAGTACCAGGCTTGATGCAACATGGTTATTTGTTGATTCAGAAATTAAAGATTTTTCATTAATTGATCCATTAAATATAAATAATCACACAGCTGTATTGCTCGGTCCTGTGAACGTAGATCCTCAGGGCTTATTAAGATATGTTGTTACTGATAAAGGCACATTATTTAAATCAGCTGGTTACATGTGTACTGAAGCATTCAATCCTCTTGGAGGAGTGCCATGTGAGCTTGTTGGTGGACTAGGAACTCCTGTTGACGTATCTGGTAATCAACTTCCACAGTCACCTGAAACGTCATACAGCTTAGCATTAAACCAAGACTTTAATTCTTCTAATGGCATTACAACAGCAAGACTTACATATAGATATCAGTCTGAAAGAGAAGGCAATGTATTTAATTATGAGAGAGCTAGAATGCCAGAACATAAGTTCATTGATTTAAGTTTTACCTATAAACCTAACGATAAAGATTGGTATATTTCATTATATGGAAAAAACTTAAGGGATGAAGTTACAGTCGGAACTTGGGCTGCAGCTAGTGCTATTCAGGGTGGTACACAGTTTGCTACTTATACTGATCCAAGAACATATGGCATTATGTTTGGGACTAATTTCTAATACAAACTGAAATAGAAAAAGGCTGTATTTACAGCCTTTTTTTTATTTCATTAAATTATATATAAAATCTATATGCAATTTATATCCATTTTTGCTATCATCTGCCCTAATCTAAACATATTAAAACATTTTATATAGGGGACTTTAATGTCAAAACTAAGTGTATTACTAAGAAACGCAATACTTTCTAGTGTTGTAATTATATCATTTGCTGTAACTGCTCAAGAGATTGAAGAAGTTGTTGTTACGGCTACTAAGAAAGAAGAGTCAGTTCAAGATATTGCCATATCAATTGAAGCTCTTACAGCTGAGTCCTTAGCTGAAAATCAGGTTTATGATGTATCTGACCTTGCAGAAATTACTCCTGGTTTAGAAACTGCTAAGATCATTGGCTCTGGTTCTGCTTGGACTATAAGAGGTATTGGTTCTGGCGGTATTGGTGCTGGTGTTGTGGCCTCAGTTGTTACAGCTGTTAATGGCCATAGTGTTAATGACAGTGTTGTTGCTGATACAGGCTTTATGGATTTAGAAAGGGTCGAAGTTCTTAAAGGTCCTCAAGGAACATTGTACGGAAGAAATGCTGCTAACGGTGTAATTAACTTGATTACAGCAAGACCAACATCTGATTTTGAAGGTAGCTATGATGTTGAAATTGGAACCTATGGAAAAATTACTACAAATGCTGTGGTGAATTTACCTTTCTCTGATTCTGTTAAAACAAGACTAGCGGTAATGTCAAACAAGAGAGATGGAATGGTTACTAACCTAGTAACAGGCAATGAATTTGACGATAGAAACGACGAAGCATTTAGGCTATCTGTCGATTGGGATATAAGTGATACCACAAGTCTTGAATTTACTTACGGTCAACAAGAAAGTGATGATACAAGATTCCAAGAAGAAATCTCATATTGTGCTCAAGATCAATTCTATGGCTGTAATCCTTACGAATTGGGTGGAATGAATGTGGCTGCTGATTCGAGAGGTCATATTGCAGGATTTTTTGGATTCCTTGCTCATTTACAGCCTGGAACAATTACTAACGTCTATGGAACAAATGGCCCGGCTGAAGAATTTAGTTCAATAAGATTAAATAGAGAACCAACTCATTATCAAAAGCAAACTGTTGCAAATCTTCAATTAAATCATGATCTTTCTGATGATTTATTACTTACTGCTAAAGTTTCTTATGAAACTAGAGATTTTCATCAAAGCGGTGATAATGACCAAGCATATACATCAAATCCTTTATTGGGTTCTGCCTACTCTTTAGGACAACCCCCAATAGAGGGCTACCTATGCTTTGGTGGTGAAAGACAGTTTTGTGAGTTAGCGGACACTGACAGAACTTATGATTTCTCAGATGTAAATATGCATGGTACTCAAATGGAAGTTAACCTTATTTCTAGTTATGACGGACCATTTAACTATACAGTCGGTCTTTATCAAAATGAAACCAGAAATGATAATGTGTATCTAGCTCAAACAACTGGTTCACAATTCTTTAGAAGCTTTGATTTACATCCATATTCTGATCTTGTACTAGCGCTTACTGGTAATGATTGGAGCTCAAAGGGTGGAGTTGGTTTTTATCAAGATATGTTAACTTGGTTATCGCTTGCAGGCAATGCATTAGGATGCGGTGGTGCTCTAGGACCTGCAGCACAAGCAGCATGTAACCCAGCTTTACTAGCACCATATGCTGCACAAACAGCTAAGCAAGCTAACTCACTAGACATTGTTATTCCTTGGGATCTTACAGGCGTTATTAATGACCAAAACATTGATGATATTTCAAGAGCTTTATACGGTGAAATGTATTTTGATCTATCAGATGATACTAAGTTAACTGTTGGCGCAAGATACCAAGAAGATGAGGTCGTATCCACTATCTATAACGATACAGCAGGGGGTTCATACTTAGCTTCAGGTTGTTTCTTGGCAGAAAATAAAGATACTTGCTCATTTGTTGATGTTACCCCTGTTGAAGATGATGCTTTTACATATAAGCTAGCCCTTCAACATAATTTATCAGATGATGTTATGGTTTATGGTAGTTACACAACAGCTATAAGAGCGGCTGGTGTAAATGCAGGTGATAATCCAACAACATATGATCAAGAAAAAAATTCAACTTTAGATTTTGGTTTAAAAAGTATCTTGATGGATGGTGCCATGCTGCTTAACATGAATGTATTCAATACTGTTAGTGATGGATTCTTAGTAGCTGCTGTTCAAAATACAGGTACAAAAAACTCAAATATAGATGCAGAAGTTACAGGTCTCGAGGGTAACATGATGTTATTTTTATCTGAGACAACTAAACTTGAAGCAAACTGGTTATTTTTAGATCACGAAGTAACATCTGATACGATGATGGTTAATTATCTTAATCCAGCAGGTGCTCCTGTTGTTCAGTACTTAGGTGCTGTTGATCCAGACGGAACTGGTCTTATTACTGGAGCAGTTCATGCTAATGGCAGAGTCCTTTATAAGTCTGCAGGCTTTAACTGTACAGTTCCTGGTTTATATACTAGTGATTGCGCAGGTGGGGAACCTGGATGGGCTGAAAGTATTAAGGGTAATAACCTTCCTGGATCTTCTGATGAGTCATATGGTTTATCATTAACTCAAGACTTTAATGCTTCTAATGGTGTTACATCAGCTAGACTTTCATACAGGTACAGAGGTGGGTTTGATTCAGATATCTTTAATATGGATAGAATGAAAATTCCTGCTCAAAGCACTATGGATTTATTAATTAGCTATGAGCCTAATGAGGGTGATTGGTATGCTGGTATATTTGTTAAAAATATAAGAGACCAACAACACCTTCAAGTTCTTCGTCCGGCAAGTAATGTTCAGGGTGGACAACTATTTGGTTCATTTACAGATCCAAGAATTTGGGGTATCCAATTCGGATCTAAATTCTAAGATACTAGTAATTATTAAAAAGCCCAGTTTACTGGGCTTTTTTTTTACTTCATACTAAACCAATGCAACCACTTCCATACAAATCTGAGATAAAGATTGTTTCTAAAGAAATGTGTGATCATAACGGTCATATGAACGTTAATTATTATTACCAACTCTTTGATAGTGTTTATACAGCCATGTATTACAAAGATCTTGGTTTTGATGATGCATATTTAGCGAGCGGGTTTTCAACATTTACTCTTGAAGACAATATTAGATATTTAAAAGAGTTTAAATTAGATGACAAGGTATACCCGTCATTTCATCTTACAAATGTTAATAAAAAGCTGCTCCATTTTGTAGGCATTCTTCAAAATGAGGCTGGAGAATTATCAGCAATATTTGAAACAGTTTTAGCTCATATGGATCTTAATGCCCGAAAAGTTACAGAGTTCAGTGATCAAAAACTAAAAAAATTACTAGAATATAGCTCTTCAAACAAACTAATAGAAGATCTTCCATTTGATCTGAAATTGAAAATAAAAGATCTAAATGCTTAAAATCTTTTTTACTTTCATCTTACTTTCCTCATTACATCTAAATGCAGAAAATATCAGTGTTATGTCTATTAATGCTCAAAACTTATTCGATACTATTGATGATCCTGGAAAAGATGATAAAGCATTTTTACCCATAGAAATGAAGCAATCTAAAAAGCACAAGAACTCATGTAATACTATTACAGTTAAGAGATGGAGAATGGAATGCTTCTTTCAAGACTGGAACGAAGAAACTAAAAATGCAAAACTTCGGAACCTTGTAGAAGTAATCATTTCTTACGATAAAAATGGGGCAGATGTAATCGGACTTCAAGAAATCGAAAATATGAATATTTTGGAGCAACTTTTTAATCTCTTAAAGCCTTATGGTTATATAGACTTTCATTTACTTGAAAGTACAGACAAGAGGGGTGTTGATACAGCTTTTATAAGTAAATATGAGATTTCTAATCCAAAACTACATTATGTAAACTTCTCTCCAAATTTTGAGACCATAGATACAAGACCAATATTTGAGGTTGAAATAAATTTTAATAAAAAAATATTAAAGTTTTATAACGTTCACTTTCCTTCAAACTTTCATCCAGCACAAATGAGGATTGAATCATTCCAAAAGTTAAAAGAGCTAATAGCTAGTCATTCTGAGCCATCAGTAGCTTTGGGTGATTTTAATCTTACCAAAAAGGATGATAAGAAATTTGATGTATATAAAAATCAAGAAGATTATTGGTATGTTGCACACAGAGAAGGTTGCGATTCATGCCTAGGAACCTATTACTACAGTAGAGGTAAGTCATGGGACTATCTCGATACTATAATGGTTTCAAGGAATAGAGGAGTTAAATTTGAAGATAGCTCTATAAACGTTTTTAAAATAGATTTTAATACCTACCTAGATACGGGTAAGCCACATTGGTTTAATTCGGAATCTAAAACAGGAGTTTCTGATCACTTCCCATTTGTTGCAAAAATAACTATCAATTAGCTATTTTCTCCAGCCACCTCTATCAAAAATTCTTAAGTAAGTTAGCTGATCATGTTCGGATAAATTTATGACCTTACAATAATCACCAGATTGGACAAGAACAACATCTCCAGCTGTTAAATCATATGAGTCTTTATGCTCAACACCATATGATGGGTCAGATCCATGACCTTCATCAGAGTTCATATATTCAACAATTTCCATTGAGCCTCTACCATTAGTAATAACATAAACGACATCAGAATTAATTAATTTATGTCCTTGTGTGGACTTACCAGGCTGTATAACTGTTTTACTAGCTATAACTCTTTCAAGGAGGTCATTTGTCCATACTGCATAGTCTTCGTTTACATTGTGTGGCGAACCACCAACTCTAAAATTATTGTATTTTTTTGCCATAATATTTATCAGTCCTTTCGAATAATTATAGTTATTTTAATTAAACATGCTAGTAAATACTTCTTTAGCCTGTTGTTATTGTTTCATATAAAATATAATGACAGTGCGCTTATTTGATATCAGCTTGCCGGCGCAAAAAAAATTGGCTAAAGAGAACTTAGAACTATCTTCTCTCAGTTGATGTTTTAATATTTTTACTAAAG
>Ga0181555_1004791_pt1 | contig 10252 bp, 6 predicted proteins | sample 011ome_15_FD_145601 | JGI IMG/M metagenome (GOLD analysis project Ga0181555, IMG submission 145601) | Coastal salt marsh microbial communities from the Groves Creek Marsh, Skidaway Island, Georgia - 011504AT metaG (spades assembly) | ecosystem: Environmental > Aquatic > Marine > Intertidal zone >...
CGTTAACGCTGCGACCGGACGGTTTGAGTACGCCGACATCTACGAGTGCGACAACGTCACCCTGCGATAACCCGGCGACCTGGGTAAACTCCGTCACGGTGAGCCAGGTGGCTTCTAGGGTAGTGATTGATTCTGTCATGGCCTGCCTTACGCGTGACGATGCGCTTCTGCCACGAAATGGCCGCGCGGGTTGAAGGTGGATGCATCGGCCAGCTGCTGAAAGAGCGCCTTTTCTGCATCATTAAGTTCCGTGGGGGTCGCTATTTGTATGATGACGTACAGATCGCCCTGCCCCTCTTTGGGTTTGGGCAAGCCACGGCCACCCAAACGCAGTTTGCGACCGGCCGGTGTACCTGCCGGGATTTTCATGCGCACGGCACCATCCAAGGTCGGCACATCAATCTCTGCACCCAGTGCGGCTTCCCAAGGGGTAACGGGTAAATCCAGAAACAGATCGTGACCATCGGCACGGAACAAGGGATGCGGATGCAACGCGATATTCAAGTACAGATCGCCATTGGGGCCGCCATTGAAACCCTTACCGCCCTTGCCGGCGAGCCGCATCTTTTGACCATCGGTAGCGCCTTTGGGAATACGTGCTTTGAAGACTTGCGGTACACGATGCAAACGCCCCTGCGCATCGTATTCAGGCATTTCTAGATTCAGCTCAATCAGAGTGCCCTTGGCCGCCTCATCCAACGAGATGTGGGCAGTGACTTCAAAGTCCTGACCCGGTGCCTTGAATGATTGACCGCCCGCCTGATGCGCACCATGGCCGGCAGGGCCTGCATGTGCACGCCCGCGCCCCATTTGGGCAAAGAGCTCAGAAAGATCGACATCTTCGAAGCTTGCACCTTCAAAGCCACCCGCACCGAAACCACCGCCACCAAAGCCGCTTGCGCCACCATGGTCGCCGCCAAAGCCTGCGCCTTGGGCATACTGCTCCCAACCCGGCGGCGGTCTGAACTGTTCACCTGGGTTGTGGCGGCCAAGCTGATCGTAGGCTTTGCGCAGTTCTGGGTCTTTGAGCGTTTTGTAGGCTTCGTTGACCTCTTTGAACTTCTCTTCTCCGTCCGGGTCTTTGGAGATGTCCGGATGGTATTTGTGCGCCAGCTTTTTAAAAGCTTTCTTGATTTCGTCGGCCGATGCATCACGCGCAACGCCCAGAGTCTCGTAGTAATCCTTAAATTTCATGCCTGATTTCTTTTCGTTGTTTGGCTATGTTTATTGTAGCCATATTAGGCCTCGGCGAGAAAATTCAAGCGCCATAAATGCGACATGCCGGTGAGGCGAACCTGACCGGCATGTTGTATCAGCTAGGACTGAATGGATTAGCGACCGCGGCCGCCAAAACCACTGTGGCCCGTAGCCTTGCTGAAGGTCTTACCAACCGGCTTGGAGAAAGTCTTGCCAGCAGGTTTGCTGAACGACTTGCCGGCCGGTTTATCCGAACGACCTTCGGAGCGTGGCTTATCGCCGAACTTACCCGCAGGCTTATCACCCCACGGTTTTGGGCCACCGAAAGACTTACCGCCACCAGTGCGTGGCTTATCGCCGAAGCTACGGGGCTTATCACCAGCGAAACCACGCGGTTTGTCATCGAAGCTGCGGGGTTTGTCACCAAAGCTACGCGGTTTGTCGTCGAAGCTACGCGGACGATCTTCGAAAGAACGTGGGCGGTCTTCACGTGGGCGATCACTAAACGAACGCGGTTTGTCGTTGCGGTCGCCAAAACTACGCGGCTTGTCATCAAAGCTGCGCGGACGATCATCAAATGAACGTGCCGGACGATCTTCACGCGGGCGATCACTAAACGAGCGTGCTGGGCGATCTTCAAACGAACGCGGCGGACGATCACCGAACTCACGTGGTTTGCTATCACCACCGCGACCATGGCCACCAAAGGCGCCACGACCGCCACCGAAACCACCCGGGCGGCCACGACCTTCGCCACCGCCAAACCCACCCGGACGACCGCGGCCTTCGCCACGACCACCACGGCCTTCACCACGCTCCGGCGTCTTTGGCTCAAGGCCTGCAACCACGGCCACCGGAATGCGCTGATCCGTCAGCGCTTCAATGGTGCGGATCTTCATGCGATCACGGTGTTCGGCAAAGGTAATCGCCTTACCAGTTCGACCGGCACGACCGGTACGACCGATACGGTGTACATAGTCTTCTGCCTTCATGGGCAGACCGAAGTTGAATACGTGTGTAATACTTGGTACGTCGATACCACGAGCCGCTACGTCGGTTGCCACCAGCACGCGGACATGGCCGCTGCGCAGTTGCTTCAGACGGTGCGCACGCACTTTTTGTGGCATAGCACCGTGCAAAGCAGCGACGGCATGGCCTTGTTCAGCCAGTGCATCAGCCAGACGGTCGGTTTCGACCTGGGTACTGGCAAACACCACAGCCTGCTCCAGATCGGCATCACGCAGGTAATGGTCGAGCAGCTTTTCTTTGTGAATCATGTTGTCAGCCCAGTGCAGCGACTGCGTAATCTGGGTGTGACGATCCGTAGCGCTGGCCAATTCCAGACGGCCCGGCGACTTCATCAGGCGTGACGCCAACGACATAATGCGCGGCGCAAAGGTAGCCGAGAACATCAATGTCTGTTCACGCTTCTGACACAGGTGATTGATGTCTTCCAGATCTTCGGCAAAGCCTAGATCAAGCATACGGTCAGCTTCATCGACGACCAGCGTTTTAACATCAGCCAGATGAATCTGACGACGTTGTGCCAGATCAAGCAGGCGCCCAGGCGTAGCGACGACGAGCAAGGCACCGCGCAGGCCAGCCATTTGCTTACCATAAGGCATGCCGCCCATCACGGTAGCAACACGAACACCCTTGCTGTTCTTGAGCAGGTCGATCGCATCTTGAGCAACTTGTTGTGCCAACTCACGCGTTGGGCACAGCACCAGACCGGCTGGGCCAATCACGCGATGCAGATCAATCGGCGAGTTCTCCGAGCCAGACATGATGGCGTTAAGCACTGGCAGCAGGAAGGCGGCAGTTTTGCCACTCCCTGTTTGGCTGCTCACCATCCAGTCGCCACCATTGATGGCGGCTGGAATGGCCTCTGCCTGTACCGGCGTCGGTTGGGTAAAACCCAAGTTTTCAATAGCCGTCAGCAATGGCGCGGCCAGACCCATGCTCGCGAACGAGCCGTTTGTTTGTTCAGTCATTTTTATCCCCATTAAGGAAAACCGGTCGCGCTTGTCTAACGCGATGGTCTGTGGTCAAAAGAACATCGACCATCAGACAGATTCCGGTCAGGCCGGATTAGCCGTCAGCAATGGCGCGGCCAGACCCATGCTCGCGAACGAGCCGTTTGTTTGTTCAGTCATTTTTATCCCCAGTAAGGAAAACCGGTCGCGCTTGTCTAACGCGATGGTCTGTGGTCAAAAGAACATCGACCATCAGACAGATTCCGGTCAGGCCGGATTCCGGTACACCCTGTGGGTGCGGCTGGGGACGATGCACAGTTTGCCCGAATGTTGCTTCCGGGCTAGCCAGTAATTAACCCCAAAGGGCTAACCACTTGATGCGAAGCGCATTATTGCGCCGCGTCATTAACAACGGGGCGTAGTGTACCACCACTCTGCCCCGTTGGCTAATTTATTGAATTAATGACAAATAGCAGCGGGTGCTTCCGTGGCAGGTGGTACTGCCGCTGCGGTGGGTTCCAGAGCGTCGGCTTGCTCTGGCAATGCTACCGGGGTACTGGCCAGTGCATTCTCCAGAACTTCATCAATCCATTTAACCGGAATGATTTCGATACGACCCTTGATGGTGTCAGGAATCTCGACCAGATCTTTCACATTCTCATGTGGGATCAAGGCGCGAGTAATACCACCACGAACCGCTGCAAGCAGCTTTTCCTTGAGGCCACCAATGGCCAGCACTTCGCCGCGAAGGGTGATCTCGCCTGTCATGGCGACATCACAGCGCACTGGAATGCCAGTCAGCGACGATACAATCGCTGTCGTGATGGCGATGCCAGCTGACGGACCATCCTTAGGCGTAGCGCCTTCCGGAAAGTGCACGTGCAGATCGGTTTTTTCAAAGACATCGTCTTTGATACCCAGGCGACGCGCACGCGAGCGCACTACCGTCCGCGCGGCTTCCACCGATTCTTTCATCACATCACCGATGGAACCCGTACGCTGGACAACCCCCTTGCCTGGCATTGAGGCGACTTCAATAGTCAGCAACTCGCCGCCAACTTCGGTCCAGGCCAGACCAGTCACCTGCCCCACCTGATTTTCTTTTTCAGCCATGCCGAAGGAGAAGCGACGCACACCCAGGAATTTATCCAGGTTCTTCGGGGTCACCAGAATACGCGCTGTCGGCGTCTTCTTCTTGAGCAGCAGGGTCTTAACAACCTTACGGCAGATCTTGGAAAGCTCACGTTCGAGCGAACGCACACCCGCTTCACGTGTGTAGTAACGCACGATGTCGCGAATAGCCGGTTCACTGACCGTAATTTCGGTTTTCTTCAGGCCATTGTTCTTGATCTGCTTAGGCAGCAGATAACGCATGGCGATGTTGACCTTTTCGTCTTCGGTGTAACCCGAGAGACGAATAATCTCCATACGATCGAGCAGCGGACCTGGCAGATTCAGGCTGTTGGCGGTTGCCACGAACATCACATCCGACAAGTCGAAATCGACTTCGACGTAGTGATCCTGGAAGGTATGGTTCTGTTCCGGATCCAGCACTTCGAGCAGCGCCGACGACGGATCACCACGGAAATCCTGACCCATCTTGTCGACTTCGTCGAGCAGGAAGAGCGGATTACGCACGCCGACCTTGGTCAGGCTAGTGAGAATCTTGCCCGGCATCGAGCCGATATAGGTACGACGGTGACCGCGAATCTCGGCTTCATCACGCACACCGCCAAGGGCCATACGAATGAACTTCCGGTTCGTCGCTTTAGCGATCGACTGACCCAAGGAGGTCTTACCCACGCCGGGGGGCCCAACCAGACAGAGGATCGGCGCTTTGACTTTGTCCACACGTTGCTGAACAGCGAGGTATTCGATAATGCGGTCTTTAACGCGCTCCAGGCCAAAGTGATCTTGATTGAGGATCTTTTCGGCACCAGCCAGGTCTTTGCTGACGCGGGTCTTTTTCTTCCACGGCAAGCCAACCAGCGTGTCGATGAAATTACGGACCACGGTGGCTTCAGCTGACATCGGCGACATCAGCTTGAGTTTCTTGAGCTCGGACTCGGCCTTCTTCAAGGCTTCCTTGCTCATACCGGCCGCTTTGATCTTCTTATCCAGCTCTTCGAGATCAGCACCCTCTTCGCCTTCGCCCAGTTCTTTCTGGATGGCTTTGACCTGCTCGTTGAGGTAGTACTCGCGCTGCGACTTCTCCATCTGACGCTTAACGCGACCACGGATGCGCTTTTCAACCTGCAGGATATCGATTTCGGATTCGAGCTGGCTGAGCAGTCGTTCAGTACGCTCACGCACACCGAGCAATTCCAGCACTTCCTGCTTCTGCTCCAGCTTGAGCGGCAAATGTGCGGCGATGGTGTCACACAGACGACCGGTGTCTTCAATGCCTGAAATCGACGACAGGATTTCCGGCGGAATTTTTTTATTCAGCTTGATGTACTGATCAAACTGCGCCACCAGCGCACGGCGCATGGCTTCAACTTCATTGTCGTCTGTTTGTTCGCTATCGAGCGCCGTCACCTCTGCAAAGAACAGATCGTCCTGCGCTTCAATGCTGTTGATATGTACGCGGCGCGTGCCTTCCACCAGCACTTTAACCGTGCCATCTGGCAGTTTCAGCAGTTGCAAAATACTGGCGACACAACCGACCTTGTATAACTGTTCGGGTGCAGGATCATCATCCGCCGCCGACTTCTGGGCAACCAGCACCACCGACTTGCTGGCTTCCATGGCCAATTCCAGTGCCTTGATCGATTTGGGTCGACCAACGAATAGTGGGATCACCATCTGCGGGAAGACCACCACATCGCGCAGCGGCAGCATCGGTAGACGCGCCTGCTCACCGGGTTGCAGCACGACCGGCTTCACTTGCACTTCCTGCGCGGGTGCCTGTTCGTCTTCGGGGATTTCGATTTGATCGGTCATCACTGTGGCCTTTATGGTTCTGTTCTCTTTCGGGGTATCCCCAAGAGAATTTCTCTTTCGGGGTATTCCCAAGGGTTCAGGGATACCTTGCCGCAGTTGGGGGTGATGCGGGCTTTTTCAACCCACAGCACCCGGTTTTCGAAATCAGCTGGCTTGAGCTTGCGCACCTTCCTGTAACACATACAACGGTTTGCTTTCGCCGGTAATGGCGGCCTCTTCGACCACCACCTTGGCAATATCCGTGCTACCCGGCAAATCGTACATCGTATCGAGCAAAGTGGCCTCAACGATTGAACGCAAACCACGGGCACCGGTTTTGCGTTCCAGTGCACGTTTGGCAATGGCCTTCAGCGCTTCCGGACGGAATTCCAGATCCACGCCTTCCATTTGGAACAGCTTTTGATACTGCTTGGTCAAGGCGTTCTTGGGTTCGGTAAGAATACGCACCAGTGCCGCATCATTCAGCTCTTCCAGGGTCGCCACCACAGGCAAACGACCAATCAGTTCTGGAATGAGACCGTACTTGATCAGATCTTCTGGCTCGACCGCCTTGAGCAGCGTGGTGATGGCCTTTTCTTCCTTGCCCGTCACTTCAGCGCCAAAGCCGATACCGGTTTTCTCGGTACGGTTGCGAATGACCTTGTCGATGCCTTCAAAAGCACCGCCGCAAATAAACAAGATATTCGTGGTGTCTACCTGAACAAAATCCTGATTCGGGTGCTTACGGCCGCCCTGTGGTGGCACCGACGCCACGGTGCCCTCGATCAGCTTGAGCAGTGCCTGTTGAACGCCTTCGCCCGATACGTCACGGGTGATCGATGGATTGTCCGATTTACGCGAAATCTTGTCGATTTCACGCGAAATCTTATCGATTTCATCAATGTAAACGATACCCTGACGCGCTTTCTCGACGTCGTAATCGCACTTCTGCAAGAGCTTCTGGATGATGTTCTCGACGTCTTCACCGACATAACCGGCTTCCGTCAGCGTGGTCGCATCGGCCATGACAAAGGGCACGTCCAGCAGACGCGCCAGCGTTTGGGCGAGCAATGTTTTGCCTGAACCGGTTGGACCGATCAGCAGGATATTCGACTTGGACAGCTCAACACAATCATCCTTGGCGGACGGCATGCGCAGGCGCTTGTAATGGTTGTAAACGGCTACCGCCAGAATCTTCTTGGCAGGTTCCTGACCGATCACGTACTCATCCAGCGTTTCGCGAATTTCGCGCGGTGTCGGCAGGCTGTCCTTAACTGCTTTGACGGCTTCTTCCACTTCATCCTGAACGATATCGGTACACAGCTCAATACACTCATCACAGATAAAGACGGAAGGACCGGCAATCAGCTTTTTGACTTCGTGCTGGCTTTTGCCGCAGAAAGAGCAATACAAAGGCTTTTCTGGATCTTTCTTAACGTCGCTCTGTTTATCTTTACTCATAGCTTAATTCTTTCAAATGCTTTAAATCTGGCGATTAGCCACGCTTGCCGAGTACTTTGTCGATCAATCCATAATTAACCGCTTCATCGGCCGACATAAAGTTGTCACGATCCGTATCACGCTCGATACGCTCGACGTCCTGACCGGTATGCTCAGCCAACATATTGTTGAGTTTAGAACGCAACGAGAGAATCTCTTTGGCGTGAATCGCGATGTCTGAGGCCTGGCCCTGGAAACCACCCAGTGGCTGATGAATCATGACGCGCGAATTAGGCAGGGAGAAACGCTTGCCCTTGGCGCCTGCCGTCAGCAGAAAGGCACCCATCGAAGCGGCCTGCCCCAGACAAAGCGTCGAGACATCGGGCTTTACAAATTGCATGGTGTCGTAAATCGACAGTCCCGCCGTGACGGAGCCACCCGGCGAGTTGATATAGAGGTGAATGTCTTTATCCGGGTTCTCGGCTTCCAAGAACAGCAGCTGAGCAACGATCAGATTGGCGCTCATGTCATTAACCGGACCGACCAAAAAGACCACGCGCTCTTTCAGCAGGCGGGAGTAAATATCAAACGCGCGTTCACCCCGACCGCTCTGCTCCACGACCATGGGCACCAAACCAATCGCTTGGGGGTCCGGATGGGTCTGTACCAGGGTATCGACGAGTCCATTATGGGTAAACATGTGTGCTCCAGAGGGGTATTTCGGTTTATTGAGTGTAATCATGCCGCAAAAGCGGCACTTTTTTGCTGGATTCAGGCAGCTTTAGCCAATTTTTTCCTGAAAAATGCGTCGGAATAAAAGGGGAACAGCCTGAATCAATGACTTAGCTGGGGGTCAACGTCTAAAAACGCAACCGGCCGGGCGAACCCGGCCGGTTAAACGATCAAGCAATAACTAAAAACGTGGCTTACAGACCCTGCTGACCCATGATTTCGTCGAAATCAATGGCCTTTTCAGTGACCTTGGCACGGGCCAGAACCCAAGCCACAACGTTTTCTTCCAGCACTTCCGATTCGATACCGGCGAGGCGCTGACGATCCTGCTTGTACCACTGCACCACTTCAGCCGGATGCTGATAAGTCTCAGCCATCTCGGCAATGCGTGCATCGATCTGTTCTTGAGTGGCAACCAGGTTTTCTGTTTCTACCAGTTGCGCCAGAATCAGGCCCATACGCACGCGTGGCAGCGCACGGTCGGTAAACCATTCCGGCTGCATCGGGATATCACCCTTCATGCCACGCTGCTTCATTTCTTCACGCGTGTTCTGCATCAGACGATAGGTTTCCTGCTCGACCATGGCTTTTGGCACAGCGATCGGGTTCAGGGTGTCCAGCTTCTCCATGACGGCTTCACGGACGCGCTGGTGGATGCGCTTCTTCACTTCGCCCTTGAGGTTCTTTTCAACTTCTGCGCGCAGATCATCGGCCTTACCACTTTCAACGCCCATGGCCTTAACAAAAGCTTCGTCCAATTCTGGAACCACCGGACCCTGAACTTGCTTGACGTTCACTGCGCGCAGATCATCGGCCTTACCACTTTCAACGCCCATGGCCTTAACAAAAGCTTCGTCCAATTCTGGAACCACCGGACCCTGAACTTGCTTGACGTTCAGATCAAACTGCACAGTCTGACCGGCCAGATCGGTATTGCCGTATTCGGCTGGGAAAGTCAGATCAAAGGTCTTGGCAGTACCAGCGGTGCAACCCTCAATGGCGGCTTCGAACTCAGGCAGCAACGTACCCTTACCCAGCACCATCGGATAATCTTTGGCTTCGCCACCGGCAAAAGCAACGCCATCTTTTTTGCCCAGGAAGTCGATGACCACACGGTCTTCCTTCTGAGCGGCACGGTCTACGTTTTCGTAGCCAACACGCTGCTTACGCAGAATTTCCAACGTCTTATCAACGTCAGCGGCAGTGACTTCATGCACCGGGCGCTCAATTTCAGCCGATGCAACATCGGCCAAGGTAAATTCGGGATACAACTCAAAAGTCGCTATAAATGTCAGCGTTTCGCCCAGCAGGTCGCCCTTAGGTTCAATGCGCGGATAACCAGCCACCTTGAGGTTTTGCTGGGTGATCGCTTCACCAAAAGCACGGCCAACGATCTCGTTCAGCGCCTCTTCATGAGCCTGCATACCATGATGCTGCTTGACCACTTTAGCGGGGACCTTACCCGGACGGAAGCCGGCAATCTTTAGGGTCTTGCCCATGCGCGCCAGGCGGGCGTCGGTTGCGGCTTCAACTTCCTTGGCGGCAACGGTCAGTTCGATCGTACGCGCCAACGGCGAGGTTTCTACTGATGCGGCTGGTGCTTCCTGGACGGTTTCGGGGGTGCTCATGAATTCGTTCCTAATGAATAAAGGCTGGACTTGCAAAACCGGTGATTATATCCGAAGGCGCTCTCCCAGTGTATGGTGAAACTTGTCTCTGACCATTCCGCTAGAACTTAAGCTTTCCCTAATAAATAAGCGATCTTTCAAAGGTATGCTCAGCAAAACCTGACCAGAGACTCTCAAGGAGACTTTTATGAAACGTTTAGCCCTTTTTGCAGCAGCATTAGCGGTTGGCCTAACGATGGCTGTTGGTAACGCAGAAGCAGCGCGTGTCGGCGGCGGCAAGTCGTTTGGTATGCAGCGTCAGATGGCACCTGTTAGCAAGCCTGCCACAACGGCATCGCCACAAACCGCTGCGCCAGC
>Ga0181555_1004793_pt1 | contig 10250 bp, 8 predicted proteins | sample 011ome_15_FD_145601 | JGI IMG/M metagenome (GOLD analysis project Ga0181555, IMG submission 145601) | Coastal salt marsh microbial communities from the Groves Creek Marsh, Skidaway Island, Georgia - 011504AT metaG (spades assembly) | ecosystem: Environmental > Aquatic > Marine > Intertidal zone >...
TGAAGGAGGCTGGTTAATCATGAAAGCAACACCACTAGCCATACCTGAAGTAATTTTATTCGAGCCAACCGTATTTACTGATGAGCGAGGTTTTTTCTTTGAGAGCTTTAACCATAAGAAATTTGAAGAAGCTGTTGGATATAGTGTTAATTTTGTACAAGACAATCATTCCAAATCAACTAAAGGTGTATTGAGAGGTTTGCATTATCAATTGCCACCAATGGCTCAAGGCAAGCTTGTGCGTGTTACCCAAGGAGAAGTGTTTGATGTAGCAGTTGATATTAGAAAAGATTCACCAACATTCGGAAAGTGGGTGGGCGAAAAACTATCAGCAGAAAACAAAAAACAATTATGGGTTCCAGAAGGATTTGCACATGGTTTTTTGACATTATCTGAGACAGCTGAGTTTTTGTATAAGGTGACCAATTATTATTCGACAGAGCATGAGAAGAGTATTGCTTGGAATGATGAAAATATTGATATTAATTGGAACACAAATATGGATGTGAAGCCTATTTTGTCTGATAAAGACCTAAATGGTGATTGTATTAAAAGTGTTAAAAAAGGTGTGGCTCAGCTATGAGAGAAGTAGATATCATTATCCCAGTTTATGAAGGATACAAGCAAACAGTTGATTGTATTAAGTCTGTTTTATCAAGCAATATAGAGAGTCAAACGCATATTCATATAATAAATGATTTTAGCCCAAATAAAAAAATAACCAACTGGTTGAGAGAAAAAAAATATGACAATCCGAAATTATTTTTGCATGAAAATGAAGAAAATTTAGGATTTATTAAAACGGTAAATTTAGGAATGTCTTTTAACAAGGCGCGTGATGTAATTTTGTTAAACAGTGACACCATTGTTCCTCTTAATTGGGTATCGAAACTTAAAAGTCAAGCGTACAAAGATTCCAATATAGGCACCGTCACACCATTTTCTAACAATGCATCAATTTTTAGTTTTCCAAATTTTAATGAGGATAATGATTACGATGTAGATTCTTTAGAATTAATTAATCAAGCTTTTTCTAAAGCAAATGATGGATTGTCAGAGGATGTACCAACAGGACACGGATTCTGTTTGTTTATTAAAAGAGACTGTCTTAATCAAGTCGGACTCTTCGATGCAGTTAAATTTGGTAGAGGGTATGGCGAGGAAAATGATTTTTGCTTAAGGGCTATAAATGCAAATTGGAGAAATATTGCTGCGCTGGATTTATATGTAATTCATAGTGGTAGCGCCAGTTTTAATTCCTTAAAAGACAAAGGTAAAGAAGAAAGGTTGTCTGCATCAGCTAAGCTATTAGATAAAATTTATCCAGGATATCATTCAATAATTCAAGAATTTATAGAGAAAGATCCATTTCTTAAGTATCGCTTGAAGAGTATTTTCAGTCTAATAAAAGAGACGCCAAATAAAAAAGTGCTATTAATTTCCCATAATTTAGGCGGTGGTGTTAAGAAATATTTACAAGACTTAATCCAACTAGAAGAATCTAAAATTCAATTTATTTGTCTTAAAGGGTTAGAAGGTAATAAAGCTAAATTATCTTTTCCTGGGTATGGCAAACAAAAAATGACTATAAGCTGTAATAGTTACGATGATTTGTTGAGTGTTTTGGAATTTATTGACATTGGTATGGTTTATTTTAATCATACGATGGGTCTTCCAGAGAGGTTTTTTGGAATTCATAAAGATCTGCAATGCCATTCTATGTTTATGATTCACGACTATTATTTGATTGGCTCAAATCCTACGCTAACGTCTGTAGATGGGTATTTTTGTGAGGATAAAACAACCAGAGATGATATTTGTGGTAGAAAGAATCCTCTTCCAGACGGTGTTTCTATTGAATTATGGAGAAAAAATCAATTATCTTTTCTAGAATCAATTAATCAAATTTTAGTCCCTTCCCAATACGCAAAAAATATTTTTATAGATTATTTTCCTTCGTTAAAGATAGAAGTGGTATACCATTCAGACGCATTATCTTTTCTAAAAAAACCCAAAATAAATTTTGACTCTATAAAAAATAATGGCACTGTTCTTGTTATTGGTGCATTAAGCAAAGAGAAAGGTGCTGATCTTTTACAGAATGTTGCATTAATAAATAGTAAAAAATTTTTGCTTTTGGGTTATGCGTACAAGAAATTATATGGTGTTTTTGAATATGGACAATACAATCAATCTGAAATAGAAAGGTTGATTAAAAAAATAAATCCAGATATTATATGGTTTCCAGCATTATGGCCCGAAACGTATAGCTATACATTGAGTTCGGCTATTCTTGCAGATGTTCCAATTTTTGCACCAAATTTAGGAGCATTTCCTGAAAGATTAAAAGATGTTAAAAATTCCAGAATATATTGCTGGAATAATGATTATCAACTAGTTTCAGACGCCTTGGATGAATTTTCTGAAGAGTTGAAAAACTGTAGCAGGTCAAATACCAAATCGAATTATAAAATTTATGACTCGTCATTAAAGTTTTACGAAAGTTTCGCAGAGTTGCCAGATATAAAAAAATGCAATAAGGCTTTTCCCTTAAGCAATTTTATGAAATTATTAACATATTCAATTAAGATTGTAGAAAAGCCTCAATCTAAATTTAAAAAGGGTTTATTGTGGCTATTGATTAGAATAAAAAGGAATCACTTTATTTACGCACTGTATAAAAGAGTCCCTAAATCACTTATTAAGTATTATAAAAATTACCTGTTAAATTAACTATATCTAATGAATATTAAAGTCACTAACAAAATAATAAAAAATTTAGCAAAAAAAGGGGTTAGCATTTTTGAGAATGGGAGTCTTCCATCTAATAGCATGTTGGAGCCGCCATGCTCATTAAAATGGATGGAGGTTCATCACTCTATATCATTAGGTGCTTTTTCCTATGCGGTGAGTGGTTTTTATATGGCGTGCAGGATTGGTCGTTATACGTCAATAGGAGAGGGTGTTCAAATAGGGAGGCATGGGCACCCGTTAAATTGGGCTTCATGTTCCCCGGTTTTCTATATGGACGTCAAAGAAGTGCTTGACTTAGATTATCTTGGAGTTCCTAAAATTAGGACAGGCGTTGATTTTAAATTTAGCACACCTCCTGCGACAGTTCAAGTGACTCATATACATCATGATGTTTGGATTGGTCATGAAGCTTTTATTTTGCCAGGTGTTACTGTTGGAACGGGTGCAGTTGTTGCCGCAAGATCCGTGGTGACAAAGGATGTTGAGCCTTATTCAGTCGTAGCCGGTGTGCCGGCCAAAATCATTAGGAAAAGATTTGACTCAGATACTATAGACAAACTTCTTAATTCAAAATGGTGGGAGTTTGCTCCTTGGCAACTCAAAGGAACTGCAGTTGATGATATAGAAGCATTTCTTGAGCATGTTAAAGCTATTAGAGAGTCAAATATAAAACCATACAAACCAATTAGATTGAATTTATCTGACTATTTATGAAAAAAATTATTTTCCTACATATTCCAAAAACTGCAGGGCAGTCAATACATCAAAGCTTAATAGAGTCTTATGGGGGTAAAAATATTTGCCCTGCAAGAGTAAATGAACAACTAGTGGCTATGCCCATTAGAGAGTTAAAAAGTTACAATGTCTTTTCTGGGCATTTAGATTGGACTAAGTTGGATTGTGTTGGAGAAGATATTTATCGATTTACGGTATTAAGGGATCCTACACAAAGGATCTTATCCTTTTATTTTTATCTTAGGGAGAAGGCGTTAAATAGTACCGCAGAAGAGCTGTTGAAACCTGAAAATACTGGACTAAGGGCTGCATTAGATTTGACACCTGATGAATATTTTACTGGCGGCCCTCCACATCTTAGGAATTTTTTAGACGATCATTATGACAACTTCTATATGCATTACTTTTGTGGCCGTAATTATCGTGCTCACTCTGAGAACTTGACTATGATTAATCGAGGCTTGATTACTTATGAGAATATTTTTGATACAGCAATTTCCAACCTAGAATTGCTGGATGATGTTTATCTAATGCGCGACATAAATAGAGTTTTTAAGAAAATCCATCTATTATCTGGAAAGAGTGAAAATAATAAAACCAAAACTTATCGGATTAACACTAACGATTCATCCATTCCAGAAGATCGTCTTGGTAAATTAAAATGCATGCCTTCAAGCTCTCTTGCTATTGAAAAAATCGAAGAATGGACTTGTTGGGATAGAAAATTATACAACCTAATCAAGCAAGGGTAATTACTTAGATGCAACGTTGTTAGTATTATCAGTCTATTTTTTCGTACATTTCAATAACAGTCTTTTTATCGCCTGATATAGCACGCCCTTCTTTATCTATGTAGAGCATTCTATGGCTGATTTGCTATAATTTATTTATAATATATGAGACTGAATAATTAATAGAATTTTTGTTTAGTTTCCACTCTTAATTGTTCTTGATTTATAAGGATATGTAGAATGCATTAGATTCACAGTGCACCCATTATTGAGTCATTCCGGTACATTGGTATAATATGTAAATTATTATTAGTTTAAAAGCAGGGGGTAGATATCATGTATGTGAGAGACGGTTTATGGATAGATAAAAAAAATCATGAGGAGGTTTTAAATAATAAAATAAAAAGGGGTGTTATTCCAAAAGATATGGAGATGGATGTTAAGTTTTTCATAAATAATGGTTTTATAGTAAAAAAATGCGTATCACCTGAAGTATGTGACCAAATTATTCGTGATATTTCAAATAAAGATGATTTATCTGGGCAAATAGTTAAAAAACAAGGTAAGTTTATTGATCCTTTAACAATTGACAAATTAACCCCTGGGCAAAGAGTGATAGATTCATATGCAGTGTCCCTGGCTGTGAGAAAAGCAATATTTACTCCATATATATCTGATTTTTTGAATATTATTTTTGAGGAAAAGGCTATAGCAACACAATCGATATACTTTGAATATGGTTCCGGGCAGTCTATGCACCAAGATACGGCATATGTAATTTCACAAAAACCTTTGCATTTAGCTGCCGCATGGATTGCTTTAGAGGATATTGTTGAAGGAACAGGAGAGTTAGTTTATTACCCAGGAAGTAATTATTTTAACGAGTTTCTTTTTTCTGGAAAATATAAGGCCTGGGTTCCGGCAAGAGATGGGCAAAGCGAACACCTTGATTATTTAGCCCAGTTGCATACACAGGCTAAATCAAGAAATATAGATCAAAAACGATTAATTGCAAAAAAAGGGGATGTGCTTATATGGCATGCCGATCTGGCTCACGGAGGAAGTAAGATCACTAAAACCCTAACACGGAGAAGTCTTGTAGCTCATTATGTTCCTTTTTCTGTTAAAGCAACATACAAAGATAAAATACCAGATACATATCATGAGCTTGCTTTCAAAAATAATATATTTACCTCTAGGCATTATGATCTTTCTACGATTAATAATGAGAAGGTAGCAATAGTATATGATGGAGGCATTACAAAATTAAAAGGTTAGGCAGTTAGTTTGTAGTTAAAAGTCCTATATGGGCTTTTAATGGCTAGTAAATTAACTTGAGCCATTATTCCTAATCAGCCCATACACACTATACATTGGGGTCTAAATTCAACTTCTAAGTGCAGCTTTTTAAAATTGCCTAACCATCATATTCAGAAGTTATTTAGACGACAAGAGTTTGATAATGCTTATAATTTTTCCTTTTATCATTCTGGAGTTAATAGTTCCTTTATATTAGATATGTTGTTGATTGCCATCTTTAGATTATTTCTATTTGCATTGTACCCATAAGCTCTTAGTTGTTGAACAACCTGTGCTGATACAAACTGCTTCTCATTAAGTAAATCTTTTAAAAGATTCATTTCTTTTGAATTAAAAGAAAAAGAAAATCCAATAGGCTCTATCAGCCAATTATCAAAACTAAGTAACTTTACATCATTATTGTTATCTTTTAAAAGAGTATTTTTATTTATGGCTGGTATCACGAGTCTTAATGGTAGATTCATAAGAGGTAAATATATATTCTCTTTCTCTTTTTCAAACCAGTCTAGTAATACCGCACTTTCTGAATTAGCGGCTAATCGTAATCGATCAAAAACTTCTTGAGAGAATTGTCCATATATAAACTTATTACTTATGCTATATTGATCTACAATATTTTGAGGCACTTCATATTTTGCCAGTTTTTCTAATAATATCATCCTAGACGCTTGAACCTCTTGTTGTGCAAGCTTAGTATTATTATCATATCTATAAAAATGACAATAATACTTTTCAATCATACCAATTCCTATAAATGATATTATTAGGCCGCTATTTCTACACACTGATAATAATGAATTTTCTTTTAAAACCCGCACATTAAGATTTTTATTAAAGATTTTTATTAAATATTTATCATTGTGTTCAAGTGTCAGTAAAAATACCACAACATTAGGCTGTTCTAATTCATACCACTCAAACTTTTTTATTGAAATATTTTCATTTAAAGCTTCTGATAAGCTTCTTTTTATTAGCTCTTTATACTGATTACTTTTAAAAATATCCCAAAATTTTTTTTGTTCTTTATCTAAAAATTGATGATTTATATGCTGTTTAAAAAATATAGTTTCTATTTTATTTTGTTGGTTATAAAGTCCTCTTGCAGCTACTATAGAGCCTGAAATAGAAGCTGTCATATGGCGTATAAGTATCAAAGAAATAAGTGCAATTACCAATGTTGTGGATGGCTTTTCTGATGCAAGATCAATTGTAACAGCCACAAACACAACCAAAAAACTTAACATCCCCAGGTTGTTTATAACCTTACCTAGCTCCTCATCAACTTTATTTTGTAGCTTCTCATTATGATTAAATATAATCATAAATACAAAAAACACAACCACCCAATAAGTTAGAACGGTAAAACTAACAATAGGGTATAAAAAACTTAGAAAAGCTAGTATAAGTGATGCAAAAATCAACCCACTTAAACTAGAGGTGTATTGGTTAAAAATATTATTTGCCAGCACTTCTTGATTTTGATATATTTGAAAATACTTGTTTGTAGTCCACATATCAATAGAGCATCTTTTTTTATGAGAGGAAGAAATTTTTTCTACCCCCAGAATAAACCCTAATAGTATAAGCATACCAGTACTAAAAAATACAATAAGTTCTTCTTTTGAGGTTATTGTATAAAACTTTAAAGATATTTCTTCTAGCCCCCCCCCTAAAACAAAAAGAATTTGTAAAGGAGCTACAAATGAAGCGATTATTAAAACTTGTGTCATGATAGTTAATACTACAATTATCATTGAGTCTTTTGTTTTCAGCTTAAAAAATCTTTTTACAAGGTTTGAATAATACCCAGCCCTTTGAGAAAATAAGTTAAAACTATCTATCTTTTCCATTATTTAAAAATTCCTTTTTTTACCCTTAGTTTGCAAGATTTATTAAGACTGCATACGTTACATTAAGTCCACATTGCACCTTTTATGGGTGCAATGTTAAATATGATTATTATTCATAGATTGTTTTTAGTTAATTAATCTATGGAAAACAACATCGTTTGGCACAATGCCACTGTATCTCGTGAGCGACGCAATCAACAAAATCAACATAAATCTATGGTACTTTGGTTTACTGGATTATCAGGATCAGGGAAGTCAACCTTAGCGCATTCCGTTGAAGAAAGTCTTTATCAGCTAGGATGCAGAACAATAGTGCTTGATGGGGATAATGTTCGCCATGGATTGTGTTCTGATCTTAGTTTTAGCGATGTTGATAGAAAAGAAAATTTGCGCCGTATTGGAGAGATGTCAAAGTTATTTGTTGAAGGAGGCTTGATAACCTTAACAGCATTTATATCACCATTTATAGATGATAGAAAAAAAGTAAGAAGCTTGTTTCCTCATGGTGATTTTTTAGAGATTTTTGTTGATTGCCCGCTAGAAGTCTGTGAAGGGCGCGATGTGAAGGGACTATATAATAAAGCACGTCAAGGTATCATTAAAGACTTTACTGGCATTAACTCTCCATATGAGTCTCCGATTAAGCCAGAGTTAACTATTAACACCTCTAGTCAAACACTAGAAGAATCAGTTGAATCGGTACTGAGTTTTCTGTCTGATCGAGGATTGATTCGTGATCAACATTGAAGATATTGTAAATTTATCGCATGATGCAGGCAAGCTTATTCTCGATATTTATCAATCAAATAATTTTGAACAACAATTAAAGTCTGACAGTAGTCCACTGACTAAGGCCGATCTTGCTTCACATAACTTAATTGTAAATAGGTTGAGAGAGTTAACGCCCAATATTCCAATTTTATCTGAAGAGTCTGCAAATATTGCCTGGCAAGAGAGAAAAAGTTGGCAAGAGTATTGGCTTATTGATCCTTTGGATGGGACAAAAGAATTTATTAAAAAAAATGGTGAATTTACAGTTAATATTGCATTAATTAAAGATAACACTCCAGTTCTAGGCGTTGTTTATGCACCTGTTTTAGATACCACATGGGTGGGTGAGATTAACAAGTCAGCAATAAAGGTCAGATCTAAGGTCAGATCAAGCATTAGGTCTATTAAGCGTCAAGCTAATGAAACATGGAATGTAGTCGGAAGTCGATCACACCAATCTGATGAGTTTAGATCGTATGTAGATAAGCTTGAAGGTGGAATTAATATTGTATCAATGGGAAGCTCTATCAAGCTATGTTTAGTAGCAGAAGGCACTGCTCATATCTACCCAAGATTAGGGCTGACTTCAGAGTGGGATACTGCAGCAGCACATGCAGTGGTAAATTCTGCAGGAGGTAAGGTTGTTGACATTAATACTGGACAAGAGCTGCGCTACAATACAAAAGAATCCTTGTTAAATCCATTTTTTGTTGTTTCTAGTAAATAAATTTAAGTTTCTATTTTTATCTACTTTAGATAAAGGTTTTCTTGGTGAATAACCAGTATTAGCTACATTAAATACATAAGTAATATGTGCCAGTGTTATTAGCATGTAGTTAGCTTAATGGTGCTACATTGTTTAAAGATATTTGCTACACCGTAATGCAGTAGATGTAGCAAATGTAGATAAATTAACCTAGATATCTTTTAAGAAGCGATTTTAAGATTGTGATAATCATTTAGTCTGGTGATAGTAATAACATTACCAGTAGATTCAGGTTTTTATCACTAGATAAGATTGAAAATATGAAGTTTTATCTGATAGTGATTTTGATTCTATTGAGACGTTTATTAGGCACGTTATTTTGTCATTTTCCAAGCATGCATCAACAGATAAGAGCATTGTTATTAAACATCATCCAATAGATAGGGGTCGAGTTGATTACTCTAAGTTTATTGCTGATTTATCACAAAAGCTAAATATTGCTAATAGAGTGAAAGTTGTTCATGATGTTTATCTGCTAACACTACTGAAGAATGCTATTGGCACTATAACAATTAATAGCATTGTTGGATTGTCATCCATGTATCACGAAACACCTGTTATTTGCTTGGATAGAGCTATGTATAATATAGAAGGGCTAACAGCTAAAGATGCAGATCTTGATGGTTTTTGGAGTTTAGATCTTTAAGTGAATAAGGGCCTGTATAAAAAGTTTAGGGTTTATCTTGTAAGGAATACTTAAATTAATATGAGTTTTTATAAATGACAGAAAATTGGAAAGACGATAATTGTGCTGCAATAAAATCTCATTATGCAATTTATTCTGTTCCAAAAGCTGCTGCATTATGGTGTGGTGTAGAAAAAGATCAAATTGATGAAATTCTTTCAGGAATTACTAAACTTTCAGAAAGTGGCTTTGGTAGAGGGGTTTGCTTACATGATGATGTGCCATGCCTTGAGCCTAGAAGTAGAGCTATTGCTGATGCGATTTTGAGTGGTGCATTGGCTCATGGTAGAGAGGATGGTAATCCAGTTGACTCTAATGATCATGTTGCCGCTGAACGACGTCATGTTTTAGGCCGTGATTTAAAGTGCTGGATGGAGAATGAATTTCCTAATGAAAAGCCAGCATTTCTATTTGATAATATTGAGCGAAATTCACATGATTCAATTACCCTTGAGGCTTATCAATCACTTAAAGCCGATAGAGATGCCTTACAGTTGAGAGTAGATGATTCAATCACCTCCTTCAAAGAACTGCGTGGCGAGAAAAAGAAAATTGAAAAAGAATTGTCCTTAGTAAAAGCACAATTATCTGAATTTAAGGACGTGGTAAAAAATAAAGATTATAGTGTGCTGGCCAAA
>Ga0181555_1004801_pt1 | contig 10243 bp, 10 predicted proteins | sample 011ome_15_FD_145601 | JGI IMG/M metagenome (GOLD analysis project Ga0181555, IMG submission 145601) | Coastal salt marsh microbial communities from the Groves Creek Marsh, Skidaway Island, Georgia - 011504AT metaG (spades assembly) | ecosystem: Environmental > Aquatic > Marine > Intertidal zone...
CATTAAATTTATAATCAGGTCTAATATCATCAATCGTACGATTAAGATCATAGCCAAACTGATTGGTAATGTAAGTTCTAATTGCCTCTTTAGTAGCGCCCTTTCTTGCCATAAATATACAAGCAGAAGTTGCCTGTGCACCTTTAATACCTTCAGGATGATTATGTGTAAATGAGGCAAAGTGTTTGGCTTGTTCTAATACCTCTTCAATTGTATCGTACGCATAGCCAACTGCACTAGTACGCATTGCTGAACCATTGCCCCAACTATTGTAAGCCAGCTCAGTTTCATACTTACACCAATGATGGAACAAATGGCCATAGCCTGCTGTAGGATGCTCAGAATAATACCATCGCATTACACTAGCATAATTCACGCCACGATCTATCGCATCCATTAGCGCTACAGTTAGGACACTATCATCTGTAAAGAAAGCCCTAGGGCTGAACAGTGGCTCAAAATTTTTGCGTTTAATGTTATTCCACTCGTACACAGAGCCAATAACATCTCCTGTAATTGCGCCTAACATTAATTATGCGTATAAACTCTTCTTTCAACTTGTCTTGTAGAGTCCATATCTGCCGGAAAAGCTAACATGTCTTCTTCAAAATCTCTAATTACACGATCAGATATTTTTTTAAATTGCATGCGAGCTTTTTCAATATCAATCTTGTCTTCATTATGAAACGCCATTGCATCTACTAACTTACTGAAAGACGCTCTAATTTCTCTATCAATATTCATTACTTCAACCACAGCATGACCTTTGGACCTTCTAATCATTTTATTCTCCATTTGTTATTAATAAAAACCTACAAAATCCAGAGAATAAAAACCCTAACGATGATTTAACAAACAACGAAAAATGTAAAAAATGACTTTAAAATTCGACTGGAATTTGTATCAATTGTAGAGCAAATTGAATGAAGTTTTGGTGAAGTTTTAATGTTTTTTCATATTTATTATTAAAAACAACTTAAGAGTCGAAGGGTATTGTGCAATTTAATTTTTATTCCAATATTTTATGCACAACACCATAATGCTTTAAATCTTGAATGGATGGATACCACATATCATCCGATTCATATTTATACATTTGATCTGTGAAAATTTTACTAACACCCCTTCTTTGGAAGAATTTTGCATCCTCTTGCTGATCATTTAACAAATCTAGAAGTGTTGATTTGTCAACCCTAGCATTTGGCCTAGCAATACTGTATTGATGAAATCCTAAATCAGCATCTTTATAAATATATCTTGTATTCCCTGAAATATAAGCAATAGTACATGCAGATCGACATCCATCATTAGTGTGTGTATTAAGACTATTTAACAAGATAAGCTTGGAAAGTTTTTTTGCCTCATACAGCAAGCCACCATCACTATTAAGAGTGACAAATTCAATGGTTTGATCATTTTTTAGTATTTCTTCAACTTTATCTGAAATACCATAATCGAAATCACCATTAATAGTAATAACTCCCTCTTTAACTGATACTTTGTAATTTTTAGCCTTGGACAATACAAAAGCATCGTAATATAATTGCTTGTACCATTCCTTGTCTTGCATTTCCGCGCCAAAACTTCCCAAAACACTCATAATAATAAGGAATTTAACAATACGCGGCCAGAAAGTTTTTCCTGTTTTTTCAGTTGTATTTGTTGCACTGCGCCATAGGCCAATAATTTGCCAAGGGTAAATAATGAGATAGATGGCGGCAACTATAATAAGTGTAGTTCGTGAGTAAAAAACTGGATTCTCGTTAATAGAGAGTGTCATCCAAAAAACTAATACAAATGCAAGTGCAAATGACAAAAACCAAAAATTAACCCAATAAGATTTGGCTAAAGAAAGCTCTCCATGCCAGTGCCTGGAAAAATACCCTCGTTTAGAATTTGGGGTCTGATCCTCTAATTGTTCGTTTGTTGTCATTTTAGATTTTTATTTTTTTAGCATTACCTCTTGCCAGCTTAATCGGATATTTTTCAGCATTTTTTGCAATCTTATCAGTCACTGCCTTTTCAAGGCCAACATTAAGTTTATCTACCATAGTATGGTTCTTAGAATTGTGACTCGTATTCATATCAGAGAAGATTTGGAGATGTATAAATTTAGATTCTGAATGACAACTTAACTTTATCTAATAATTCTTGCTCCTCTTTACTAATATCGTTATCCGATCCTGCTATTTTTTCAAGAAAGTTGTAAATTATTTCTTTTGCATCTTTTGGCGTTTCTGAATAAGCTTCAAGAAGATCACTTATTAGAGGTAGTGTTTCTGGATGGTGACAAAACTCTCTAAATTCTATACGGTCAAAATCCTCACTAAGCGCCCCTCCTATTGACTCGGTCTCTTCTATTTCTTCTGGCTCTATTTTTCCATCTGCAATAACCATATGTGCCCCAAATGCAGCAAGAGCGGTAGCTATATAATTTTGATTACTCTCTTCTGGCACGCTAATTCCTAGAGCAACATAGTAATGCAACTGTAACGTAGTTAACTCCTCCTCTATAGTTTTTGGATTATCAATTAATTCAATACAAGAGCTATCTGGAGCGGTTAACAAATCATTACTAATGTCATCTATACTGACTCCTAGCTTAAAAATTCTACTCGAAGTTGAAGGGTGAGAATCTGTAGGATGAGACACTGTTTGGCTTGATATTTGCTTAATAATCTCTGGTATGGACTCGTGATTTACATCATAATTAACAGAGCTCAGAAATAATTTCGATAGATTTTTAGTAATCTTTCCTTCCATAAGTCTAGTTATGGCCTGCTCCTCTAATTTTGACCAAAAGCTAGAATACAGTCCGATTTTTAATAACGAGCTAGATAGTGCACTAGATGGTGCCACTTCGCTTGCAGCTTTATCCGCCTCAAACTCTCTATCTCTGTTTATCTCGCTAACATTCTTATGAAATACATCCAGTATGTATGAAAGAACAGCATAAGCAGGCAAGGTTGCAATGGCACCTCCTTCACCGACTCCCATAGAAGAAATGGCGTGAGATAATCCTGAATATATTGGCGAAAACTTTAAGGAATAATGCGTATCTTTTCCACGAAAATGACCTAATTCGTGACCAATAATCCCCTTCATTTCATCAATAGTTAGTATTCTTGCTAAGGGTAATGATATGTATAGAGTCTCCCCTTTTAATACCTTTGATTCACCTAATATTTTTACATTTGCACTTGTCACATAAAAATTAGGCTCCAAGCCAACAACTACATTATTTGGAGCTATCGCTCCCAATGTAGTAGCAATATCATCAATTAATGAAAAAAGTTTAGGATGCTCGCTGTTAGACAATTTAACCCCCATTACAGAATGGCTTTGTTTTTTCATTAATTTAAGTGAAGAAAATATTAATGTAATCGCACCTATTAAAGCGCTCAGCCCAACCAACCCAATAACAACAGGATGAAACATTTCAAATGCATAGACTTCTGCTATATAAACGCCATAAGTAAGGATACCCCCTTGAACTAGAACCAAAGCAGACAAGGTAATTAACGTTATGAAAATTAACAATGGGAATGTTTTAGCTATTCTGTCTCTATTTTTTCCAGAAAACTTTGAAACTATAGTAAATAGTAACAGAAGAAATATAGCTATCACTGCGCTTATAATTGATGCCATTCTCATCTGTAATATTGGAAATATCTCATTACACAACTCTTTTACATCCCTTGAGCTTGAAGATAATTCAGATGAGCAAACTTGATAGAGGGAAGTCCCTTCTGGAATAAAATTATTGATATCCCATAAAACCCACTCAGATACAGAGTATCCAAATATTGGTATTAAAATTAAAATTACCAAGACTTTAATAAAGTTCATAGTGAATTACTCCTTATAATGCAATTAGAACTATAATAACATACAAGTGTTATTTAGTACACCAGCTTAATTTCTTACCACCACTGTACTCGTAAGCCAACCCATTATCAAGCAACTCACGTTCCAAACTAACGCCGTCAACCACCACATTAGCAACCACTCTGAAGTACTTGCCTCTCTGTAGGTTAGTTAACTTAATATCTTTAGCATTAGACAGCTTAGCTCTAACAAAGTCTCTAGCTTTAAGGGCTAGATTCTTTTCATATGGGCACTTTCCTCGTATCTCTGGAGTATCTACTCCATTCACTCTAATAGCTATGTTCTTGCCTACTATAGGAGGTAGTGAATCTATGTTTACTCTGAAGGTGTCACCATCATAAACACTGATTACTTTTGATACTGTCGCTGTGCCGTATTGGGGCGCTGCTTGCACTAGTGAACTAACAAATAACAATATTGAAGGGAACAATAAATATTTACTTGTCATCTTTTCAAGATATTGTCACGATGATATTGTAAATAATTCTGCTGCTCATCATTAAAATCTCCAACGTTACTGTGTTTATCAATAGAGAACATAAGAAACCCTATAAAGGATAAATACACAAATATAGAGAGCCATATTTTTATTAAATACCTATCAAATTGATTTAGAAGGATTTTAACTTTAAGCTTATTAAGACAATCTAATAAAAATTCAGCCGGAATGTGAAAAATAAAATTAACCCAATTAAAAATTACATCTAATGACATGGAAAAATTATCGAGAACAAAGAACTCTAATGGTAAACTTTTCTGCTTCGTTAAATACGTCCACCCACTCCTTTTTATCAACTTCATTTTTAACTAAGCTAAATTCTACAGAGTTACCCCCCAAGAAATCAATTGCATTAACAGACTTAATTGCAAGACCAATACCTTGTAAATCCTCATCGATAAACTTTGCATAATTAACACCAACAATAGCGCCTTTCTTGTTTATCAAGGGGCCTCCAGAACTCCCTTTTTGAATTAAGGCAGTATGCTGTATACTAAAATCGTCCCCGTTCATTCCAGTTAAGGATGAAACACTGCCTTTATTTCTTTTAATCTCATCTCCTAAAACATCAACCCTGGGGTAGCCCAATGCCATAACATCTTCAACAGGGTTGGTAAAACTTGAAAACTTAGCAAAATTTCTTATATTTTTGTTAACCTTGATAATGGCTAAATCATTCTTTGTATGAGTCTTAACAACACTAGCCGGTGTAGTCTCACCTAAATCCTTGATCCATACAGAGTTACAATTCTCAACAACATGATTATTAGTCAATGCATAGCCCTCTTTATTAACATAAAACCCACTTCCACTTGCTAGCGTACCCTTAGATGGAGACTTTGACTTTGGAAATGGAACAGCATATCCATCACTTTTGGAGCGCAGATTAGTTGAAAATTTACAATACTTTCTGCTTATTTTTATAAGTTTTATTTTTATATTTTTATCTAAATTGTTATTCTCATCAATAACCCATTTCGTCTTATTTAGACCTGTCTTAAATGACAAGTTAACTTTTTTTTCGATTTTAGACCCAGGCTTGGCTTTGGCGTAACAATACTGTTCATAAGGAAATATGCTATTTAAGTCTTTATACTTTTTTCCTACAATAATTTGATTAAACCCCTCCTCATTTGGAGTAAATTTATTAAATAATACAAACTCTTCCAACTCCTTCTCTGCTTGGATTGGAACCTTTTTTATAACAATTCTCTCAGGACCTGGAATTTTAACAATTCTAGAGGGGCCTGGAATTTTGATGATTTTTTGCTCCCCCGGAACTGGAACCTCTATAATTTTTTCAACAATCTGTATTTCAGTTTCTTTAATCGGAACTTCTTTAACTATCTCCACAATCTTTGTTTCTATTACTGGCTCAAGCCCATAATATTTCATATAAATTGCGTATGCTATAGATAAGAGAATCGCAAACACACTAAGAGAAAGTATAAGTAGGCCGATATTTCTATACCAATATCTATCAGCTTTGAATTTTCTCAATCGAAGCAATTGCTTTTCATTGTCCGCTGCTGTTTCAGCATGAGCGTTTATTGCTTCAAAGTTACTCTGCTCATACTCTGTTTTTTTTATCATTTTATTTCTTGATTACTTTTCATCATCATCTTGCAAAACATCTTTAATTTTAGTTGTCCCAAACTTTAGAAGATCTGGGTCATTTGTATAAATAGGGATATGAACAACCTCTTTTTTTACAACTTCGACTGGAATCTCTTTAAATATAACCCTATCTACTGGGACCTCTTTAATAACTTCTTTCGGAACCTCTATAGTTCTCTTTGGCTTTCTCGCTTTTTTCAGTGTTGCTGCAAATATCCTTCTAAAAGTTTTAGAAACAGACCATCTAGACTCTTCCCTATCAATAAACTTCTTGTTTGGATGTTTCAATATCAAAGAGCCAAAAGCAAGAACCACACCCATAATAGAAACTAAAAAGGCCAAAGAGCCAAACCATACTAGTGCTACTTTTGATACTGCCTCGCTTGTAACTTCAGAGGGTGTTATTTCTTTAGTTTTTTTCCAAATTCCTCCAGCCTTTTGACACTGGCTTTCTTTACTTTCGTCAGCACTTTTATCTTGTAGAAAAAGAGTGTCAGCCTCCACTAGCTCACCTTTATTTAATTTACATTCATATGGATCTTTAATAAAGTTCAAGTATTTTGCCGCCAATCTGTAGACTTGAGACAAGGAGTTGTACTTATTAACCTCCTCTCTTAGCCCCTCAATCTCAATGTTAAGAGAGTTTATCTCTGCACTATATGTAAAAACCATTTCTTTAACTTTATCTAAATTATTAATTTCTTTTTGCTTTCTCAAGTCTCTTTCTTCAGCTTTTTTAGTTCTTAAAGTTTGAATTTCATTTTTTTTAGCCTTTAAAGTGTCTATTTGAATATTGTTTACACTTAAGCTAGATAGCTTTCTTTGTAGGGCTTCTATGCTATTATTCAGTTGGTCTATTTCTGACTGATACTTACTCTTAATAATAGATATTTCATCATCAAGAATAAACACTCTTTTATCTAACTGCGCCTTCAACTTGTCATTTTCTTGATTAAGTTTTTTATTGCGTCTTTTTGCCTCACTACAAGATCCAAAGCAAAACAATCCTCCAGCCTCATTAATTATCAAATTATTTGAAGATATTTTGTCGTCATTCCTTCTAATTCTATCGGTCACCCTCTTATTTATCTTTTCGATACTTTTTTGAGTTTTAGAAAAGTTATCTTGTTTGGACTTGATATCTTTATCCATTTTGCTAGATATACGATTTCTTTTACTTATTTTTTGCTTTATTTCATCACTCAGAGGTCCGCCACTATTTAGCTGGACTTGTAAAATCTGCTCATCAATATTGGATAAACTTTTATCTATTACATTATTATCTGAAACTGAGATATTGTAATATTTAGTCTCAATATCAGATTCACTAATAGATTCATTTTTTTCTATATAAGCTCTTCTAGAATCAATTTTCTTTACCTTATCTTGAAGCTTTTCTAGAGGCACTCTTACCTGTGTTGTTATATTATTAAACTGTCTTTCAAATCCATTGAAGATAGTCTCAAAAGTAATAAATGTAAGACCAAGTAATATAATGGAAAATAGCATTTTTGTTATCAAATGTCTATTTATATAAACCAGGTAAGACATTGGTATCTTAAGAAGTTCAGCAATTGCAACCATAATAAATGGAACAAACCCTAAGACAACATCTGACCACTGATGAATACTTAAGGATCTATCAATGCCGATATTTTGCAATGAATTTAACTCTTGAAATGTATTATGTGCCTGTATTCCAGTGACTATTGCTACCAAAATACCGATGGTAGCTGCACATATTTCAAATGTCCATGCAGCTATATAAAGCTTTCTACCATTATCCATTCTTTCATTCATTGTTGAAAGTTGAACTTCAGACTTCTTGTTTTTAGTTATATATTTCATAATTATTTACATTTATAAATTAAATCTTCATATTGAGAGATATCAAAAGAGGACCAATTATTCCAGTTGTGGCTTGAAGGGTAGGCTCGTGGGATTTTCTTTTGCACTATATATTTATCATAAACAAATTTACAGCCAAAACGACTAATTTCATCATAAATCTCGTCATACACTTTCTGATATAAAGATATTCCATCTTTTTTTTCATTACTATTTTTTATTTTTTTATAATTTTTAGAAAATAAGCTATCCAAATTGTTATATATTGAACTATCTCTTTTTTTATTAGCTTTAGACTTAGCCTCCTTATTAGCCTTAGCCTCCTTATTAGCCTTAGCCTCCTTATTAGCCTTAGCCTCCTTATTAGCCTTAGCCTCCTTATTAGCCTTAGCCTCCTTATTAGCCTTAGCCTCCTTATTAGCCTTAGCCTCCTTATTAGCTTGCTCATTTTTAGATTTTTGTTGGATTGGGCCTGTATCAACACTTATTGAGTCAAGCCTGTTATTTTCCGCTTGTTTTAAAATATCCTCTGAGCTTAGTATCTCTTCCCATAAGGCGACACTCTCAAATGAAAAAAGTGAAAGTGTTAACAATATAGTTTGTAAGGATGTATTCATTTTCTATTTTGATTGAATAAGGGGTTTTATTAATTTATTAACCTTATGGCGTTTAATTTCTTCTAGAAGATCCAAATCAATACCAATAGATGTGGCAATTTTTTCAATCATGCTGGTTTCTGATAAAGCCTCTCTACCATCGGCCGCCATAACATCGATCACCAGCTCAATTGCTTCAAAAAAATACTTAGAGTATTCTCTATTACTCAATTCATTAATAATATTTTCTATATTAATTTTATCGACCTTTCCAAGTTGCTCTTCACTCTCTACAGCCTTCGTCAAGATGTTGTTTAGCTTTATTTTTTGATCTGTGTCATATGGTTTAACAGCTTTATTAACCCACTGGTTGATAACTTTTTTTTCATTATCATGGTATTCTGAGTCACAAAAAGCTACTGCCACTGCAAGTCTGGCAATAACCGATTTAATATTAAACTCAAAATCACCTTCCTCAAGATAACCCTTGCATTTGAACTTTATAGGATAATGATGTGTATGTGAATCAATAATAATATCTTCACTAAATTCTGATTTAATACTTTCATCAATTAGATTGACCTTTATAACTAATCTACTTTCGGAAGAAACCGCTGGTTGTATGTAATCAATAGGAATGTTTCCAATTATCTGCCAATCTTCGGATCCACAATAAGGATTGGTAGTGCCTAGCGCTAGATATTCTAAAAAATATTTACTATTAGGAGTCTCTTGAAATGCCTCTATATTGGATAGAACTCTATTAACAACCCCTTTACTATTTAAAGTTGAAAGGTGTATTTGAAATGCAAGCTTAGCAACATAATCATTTGGCAGCTGACCTTTAAATTCAACAATTAACGAATCTATATGGTCTTGTGCCTTTCTTATGCGTGTTTGATATACTGACAAAAATGACACCTCTTGTGCATTTGTTTGACTGGCACTATTTTTACGATAAAGAAAAATAATAATGACAATAATAATAACAATAATAATGACAACAAAACTGACATCCATCTTAAGGCGACCTTATTAAATACAAAAGCAGTGGTAATTGTATCATCATGGGCTACTTTAATAATTAAATATCACTCTTTTTCTTTACAAATAACCTGCACCGTCGCCTCTTTTGCTTCAGTAACAATCTGGCTAATTTCTTTAGCGCCATTTGATTTTCTAACCTGGTAGTCCACCATATTTAAATCCATAAAGATCTTAGCCATATTTGATTTGATGGCAAAGTTAACATTTTGAGCTGGGCGACTTCCTGTGATTTCTGAAGAGGTTTCCAGTCTTGAAACAATCACGCCAATGACGTTGCCATTATCATCAAGTAGTGGTCCTCCGGAGTTGCCTGGCTGGACAGGTGAGGTAAGCTGAAGCTCTGCAATATTGTTTTTAAAGCCTGTGAGTGCTGCAATATTGCCACTTGTGACTTTAAGCTCTGATCCTAGTGTTGATGAAAACGGATAGCCCAGTGCAATTGATTGCTCGCCTGTTACTACAGGCTTGCGGTTTCTTAGGTATAAAAAGCTGTTATTTGGTTTACCCGTTACTAGTATTGAAAGATCTGTTGTAGAGTCGGTATCTAATAATTTAGCACTTGACTTGTAGTCTTTATTTTTAACTTCTAGCTTGTCGCAACCTTCTGTCACATGATTATTAGTAACAATATGGTTAGGTGTTACAAAAAAACCTGATCCAGAGCTTGTAACCTTTAGCGCAATAGCATTCTTCTCAGAATCATCTTTATTATTCTTGGCCGCTGTATAGTAATAATCAGCAGACTTTT
>Ga0181555_1004802_pt1 | contig 10243 bp, 10 predicted proteins | sample 011ome_15_FD_145601 | JGI IMG/M metagenome (GOLD analysis project Ga0181555, IMG submission 145601) | Coastal salt marsh microbial communities from the Groves Creek Marsh, Skidaway Island, Georgia - 011504AT metaG (spades assembly) | ecosystem: Environmental > Aquatic > Marine > Intertidal zone...
AACATTTCCTATGCAGCGTCATTTTTGATACAATTAAAAAATAGACATGGTTCATGGGATAAGGCCATTAAACATTATCACTCCTCAGATCCACAAAAAAATATACCTTATTTAAATAAAGTTAAAAGCTTTTGGAAAAAGAAAAGTACATTAAACTTTGTTAATAATTTTGAAAAAACAAAGAACAAACCTATTACTGATCCCATTAAAGATACTCAACCTTATTTATACGAGAGAATTGATAAGGTGAATTTTTTTAGAAAAATGTTTGCACAAAATTAATTAATTTATTGATTAAATGTAAAAAAAGTAAATAGTTAAAAGATAATCTAAGTTCGTTTCATCTTGTGGCTATTAATATGAATGTAAAAGAAGCGTTTATCTCAAGAAGATCAGTAAGAAGATTCTTACCTGATCCAGTCTCTAAAGAAAAAATAAAAAATATTTTAGAATGCTCTGCATTTGCGCCAAGCGGACATAATATACAACCCTGGCATGTTTATGTCGTGCAAGGAAAAAAGAAAGAAGCTATTACAAGCTCAATTTTGGCTTCTATAAAAAATGGCTCAGCAAAAGATTTTAAACAAGAGTTTGACTATTATCCAACCGAATGGTTTGAACCGTTTATATCAAGAAGAAGAGCTGTAGGCTTTGAATTATATAAACTGTTAAATATAAGTAGGGATGATTACGAAGCTAGAGATAAACAAATGCAAGAAAATTTTCATTTTTTTGGAGCCCCAGTTGGAATGTTTATAACAATGGATAGAAGGCTAGCTACTGGAACGTTTATGGACGTGGGTATGTTTATACAAAGCATTTTAGTTGGAGCAAGAGGTGAGGGGCTTCACTCTTGTGGTCAAGTGGCCTTCACTAAATTTCATACATTAATTGCAAATCAACTGAACTTTAAAGAAAATGAAATGCTGGTTTGTGGTGTATCTATTGGATATGAAGACACTAAAGCCCCTGAGAATGCTCTAAGGGTTGAGAAACTAAAGTATACAGATTTTACTACTTTCTACTCTTAATAACTTATTTAACTAATTTTATTAGGACATTTAGTTATGAAATTGATGAATCTTGATAGTGCTAAATCTTATTCAATGCCAGATTTATATCTGAACATAGGTCATTTACTAGACCATTTTATGATGTTAATTTTTGCAAAAGCAGCTTTTGACGCTGGTAGAGAATTTGGTTTTTCATATGAAGAAATTATTGTTTATGGAACTCTTGGCGTTGTATTGTTTGGAGCAGCTGCCCCATTAGCTGGTTGGTTGGCTGATAAATTTTCAAGACCAATTTTAATTACTATATATCCATTCGGTTTGTGTTTAGGAGCATTTCTAGCCTCGATGTCTCAATCTCCTGATATGTTAGGGTTATCTTTGGGTATTTTAGGCTTTTTTGCTGCTATTTACCATCCTGTGGGAATTGCTATGTTAATTAAACGTCCAGGAAAAGTTGGTTTAAGATTAGGGGTTAATGGTGTTTGGGGAAACATGGGTGTTGCTTTTGCACCTATATTCACTGGTTTTTTAATTGCATATGGAGATTGGAGATTGGCATTTATTGTTCCAGCAATATTGTGTTTTTTATTTGGAATATCTCAGTTTTTTGCACTTAAAGAATTAGATGAAGAACCTTCTAAGAAGAGTTCCAAAGATGCAAATAAAGTAGAATCTATTATGTCTTCCAATTGGCAAACAGTCCTAATTTGCCTTAGTATTGTTACATTATCTGGAGGGTTTATATTTGGTTCTTTAACTTTCCTCATACCAAGATTATTTGAAGTTAATATGTTACAGATATCAAATGATGTTGCAATTACAGGTTTGTTAGCTGGTTTTGTTTATGCTGTTGCTTCTTTTTCACAAATTGGAACTGGTTGGTTGGTCGACAAAATCCCTCCTAAATTTGTTTTATCGGCAATGGGATTAGGTCAATTAATTTTTATTTATTTTGCCAGTGTTTCATTTGACTATGATTTGTTATTTATAATGTTAGTAGCTATGCTTTTTGTTTTTGGACAAGTTCCAATTACGGACGCCATATTAGTTAAATATGTTAAAGATAGTTGGAGAGGCCGAGTTCTATCAATAAAATTTATGATAAATTTATGTGCAGGTGCAAGTGTTTTACCCGTAACTTCCTTTTTGCTTCAAAATGGTTATGATTTTTCATTTATTCTTGAATCCCTAGCACTTATTTCAATAGCGATAATTATTTCGGGTTTGCTTCTGCCTAATAAATCATCAAATTCAGTTATTGTAAGACAAAAGACTTTATAATCTTTAAATTAATTGTAAATTTCGAAAATGTTTAAATACGCTATGAATTCAGAAGAAATAATTATATTTACAGATTTAGATGGATCCTTACTTAACCACGATAATTTTGAATTTAAAAAAATTAAAGATTTTATATTAGAGTGTCTTTTAATTGGTATAAAAATAATACCAAACTCTAGCAAAACAAAGAAAGAAATAGAAATTTTTCTTTATTAATCACATTGAAATGATGACTGCTTCCCTTAATTTATTTTTGTTCTAGTAATAGAATTATCTAAAATGAATAAATTTTAGCCAATATAATATCAAATAATTAAAAATTGTTACAATATATAGCAATAAAATATATTTGAGGGATACTTAATTAAAAAGCAATCTATGATTTTTTCATATAATGAACTGTTCCTCGATCATCAATCTGACTCTTAGCTTGGCCAGTAACATCAAGATGAATTAAATGAGCTCTTGCTTCACCTATGGCAAAGTGCATTTGTTCATCACCAATTTTCCTATCGAAAATAATTTCAATAGAATCCATTATCGTTATGCTTCTATTTTCTAACTCATTTAATATGAGGCTTAATCTGTGGTTATGGTGTTTAACTAAATTTTTGGCTCGTTCAGCTCCATCCTGGAAAGGCCAGTCGTGACATGGAAAGACTTTAGTATCATTCCCAATAGATTGGATGTCATTTAAATATTTAAAATACCCTCCAAGTCTATCGTCTAAAGGATCAAAAAAATTGTCAGAGATATTTGGAGATATTCTAGGTAATAAAAAATCTCCTGATAAATATAAATTCCTTTCAGAATCTAACATCGAGATGTGTTCTGGAGAATGTCCTGAATCTGTCCTGACTAGCCATCTTCCATCATTTGATTCAATTTCATGACCTGCTTCAATAATTTCAAATTCAGGTAGTTCATGTACTCTATTTTTATATAGTCTGGTAGCAGGTCCTTTAGCAATAATATCTTCTTCACTCATTCCTGCTCTTACAAAGACATTTCTAAAAATTTTAGCATATTCATCATCTGGCATACCTCTAAATGTTTTAGCTGTAAAAAGCTCTTTTTTGCTAGTGTAACATTTAATATTTAGCTTATTTTGTAACCATCCTGCCATTCCAATATGGTCTGGGTGATAATGAGTAATTAGTAAACCAGCAAACTTTTTCCCTTTTAGTGGTCCATTTATTAGAGCTTCCCAATGTTCTTCAGAATGGTCTGATTTTAAACCTGCATCTAGAATTAAAATTCCTTTTGGGGTATCCATAAGAAATAAGTTCACATGATTTAATCTAAATGGGAGATCAAAATGTGCCCAGTATAAGTCCTTGGCGATCTGTGTTAATTCTCCAAAATTAGGTTTAGTAACTTCCAGTTTTGTCATTTAAATCTCGTGAATAAGTTTGTTGGTGATTATTATTTAAGATGTTAAGAATATACATGAATATTAATTAAGTTCTAGTAAATCTAAAATTTAATTAAAACAATGAAATATCATTTTATATAGATATATTTCTAACAATAAATGATTAATTTGAACTGTGTGAGAGTAAATTATGAACAATTCATTAAAGGGAATTAAAGTATTAGATCTGACTAGGGTATTGGCTGGGCCTTATTGTACTCAAATGCTAGGTGATTTAGGAGCAGATATTATTAAGGTTGAAAGACCTGGAGGTGGTGATGATACTAGAGGTTTTGCTCCACCATTTATTAAAAATGAAAACGGTGAGGAAACAGATCTAAGCGCATACTTTTGTGGTGCTAATAGAAATAAAAAATCAATAACTATTAATCTAAGCACAAAAGAAGGGCAGGGCTTGGTTAAAAAATTATTAAGTAATTGTGATATTTTGGTAGAAAATTTTAAAACAGGTACTCTGGAAAAATATGGTCTTGGATATAATGATTTAAAATCAGAGTTTCCTCGACTAATTTATTGCTCAATCACTGGTTTTGGCCAGACTGGACCATATGCAGCAAGACCAGGTTATGATGGTCTAATACAAGCAATGGGAGGAGTGATGGCTTTAACTGGTGAACCTAATGGAGAACCAATGAAAGTTGGAGTTCCTATTGGAGACTTAATGGCAGGCATGTTTGCATCAGTTGGCATTTTAGCGGCTGTTCGTCATCAAATTACTACTGGCAAAGGTCAATTCATTGATATTGGTATGTTAGATACTCATGTTGCTTGGCTTGCAAATCAAGGAATGAATTATTTGTCAACAGAAGAAAATCCAGAAAGACTTGGAAATCAACATCCCAATATAGTCCCTTATCAAGTTATGCCAACTTCTGATGGATATATAGTCCTTTCAATTGGAAACGATCCAACATTTGAAAGATTTTGTAAATTAGCTGGAGAAGAACAGCTTATAAATGATCCTAAATTCAAAACCAATGCAGATCGTGTTTCTAACAGAGAATTTGTAACAAACACACTAAATGAGATTACTAAAAGGCAAACTTCTTCTTGGTGGTTGTTAGAGTTAGAAAAACAAAAAATCGGCTGTGGCCCAATAAACACTCTTAAACAAGTTTTTTCTGACCCTCATGTTAAAGCAAGAGAGATGGTAATTGAAATGGACCATAAAAAAACAGGAAAAGCACCATTAAAGCTAATTGCTAATCCAATTAAAATGAAAGATACTCCTCCAAGCTACAGATTATCTCCACCTTTGTTAGGTGAACATACCGATGAAATATTATCTGAAGCATTAGGTTTGTCTGAGGGTGAAATAAAACAATTAAAAGATAATGGTATTGTGTAGTTTAATACTAATTTTTATAAATAATGGATATTAATCAAACTGAATAAATCTATCTTAAATATTGAATATGACAGTTTAAATTCCTGGATCAGACTTATTCTTTTATTTAGTCTTGGTATAACAGGTACTGTTGGGATGTGGTCAGTTGTTGTGGTAATGCCAGCGATTGAGAGTGAGTTTAATATAGATAGAGGAAAAGCAAGTTTACTTTATGCAACCACAATGGTTGGCTTTGGTCTTGGTAATTTTCTAATTGGGAAAATAATTGATAAGTTTGGTCTAAAGTTACCAATTATTGTTGCAACTATAATTTTAGTACTCTCATACCTGATTGGAATGATTTCAACTGAGTTCTGGCACTTATTAATTCTTCAAATTTTTATGGGAACTGCCGCTGCTACTTTTTTTGGTCCATCGATGGCTGATATTGGAAATTTTTTTGAAAAAAGAAGAGGTTTAGCTGTAGCTATAATCGCCAGTGCTAATTATGTAGCTGGAGCCTTTTGGCCATTGATCATAAGTCATTTTCTTGAAACCAATACTTGGAAGGATGTTTATTTATATATAGCGATAATTTGTATAGTTATAATGATACCGATTACGTTTTTTTTAAAAAATAATATTTCAAATAATGAAGTTAATCAAAGCGTTGAAGACAATAATTCTAAATTGATAAATCTATCACCAAGCACATTACAAACATTATTAATTCTTGCTGGAATTGGTTGTTGTCTTGCTATGGCGATGCCACAAGTACATATTGTAGCTTTATGCGTAGAAAGAGGTTTTGGCTTAAGTATTGGAGCTGAAATTCTTGCGGTTATGCTTTTTTCAGGAATGATTAGTAGAGTTGGTTTTGGGTATTTATCTGACAGGATCGGTCCGGTATATACTTTATTTATAGGATCTTTACTGCAAATGATATCTCTCGTGTTCTTTTTGCCATTTGATAGTCAATTATCACTTTACATAGTTTCCTTAATGTTTGGTTTGTCGCAAGGAGGGATAGTTCCAGCTTATGCAATGATCGTTAGAAAATACCTACCAATTAAAGAAGTAGGAGAACGAGTTGGACTAGTCATTATGGCAACAATTGTTGGCATGGGGTTAGGTGGTTGGATGTCAGGAGAAATTTTTGATCTCACACAATCTTATAAACTTGCATTTGTTAATGGTATATTTTGGAATTTAATTAATTTACTTATTGTCACGTTTATTATGTGGAAGATTTATTTCCAAAAAGATAGATTGATTTATAGCTAGAAACAGAGTTTTTGATGAATAAAATTAAAGAGCTTACAAAATCAAGTCTTGAAATTACTTACGAGCTTTTCATCATAATGATTCCTACTCTAATAGTAGTAAAAATTCTAGATGAATTAGGCTTTGTTCAAATATTAAATAAGTTTTTTGCACCATTAATGTTTATACTAGGTTTGCCAGAGCAGATGTCTTTAGTATTCACAACTTCCATGCTTACTAGTCCTTATGCAGGATTAATTGTTTTTTCTGGACTGCCTGCAGATATCCCTTTTACTGCAGCACAAGCAAGTATATTGGGTCTTCTCATGTTATTCACACATTCATTACCAATAGAGATTATTATTTGTCGTAAAGCAGGCGTTAGGGCGCGTACAATGATATTTATTAGGCTAGGTTTAGGAATTCTATCTTGTTATTTTTTAAATTTATTTTTCCAATTTACTGGCTATATGAATTATCCGGCAACTATTTTGTTGCCAAGTTTAGAGAGCACATCAGATCTTCTTAGTTGGGCAATAGCTCAGTTAAAAGGTCTTGGATTGATTTTTGTTATTATCGTTGCTTTAGTAATAATTTTAGATTTCTTAAAATATATTGGTGTTGAAAAACTAATTGAAAGGGCTCTTAAACCTTTTTTAAATTTTCTAGGTGTTGGAGAGAAGGCATCAACCATTGCAGTTGTTGGTGTCACTTTAGGAATAGGTTTTGGAGCAGGTCTTTTAATAAAAGAGGTCAAAACTGGAAAACTACATTATAAAGATGTGTTCGGAGTTTTAGTTTTAGTAGGGATGCTTCACAGTATAATTGAAGATACTTTTGTAGTTTCGTTTATTGGAGCGAATATAATCATAACTCTATTTTTAAGAGCCATTATAACTTTATGTATTGTGTATGTTTTTATGAGATTAGGTGCTCAATTCACAGAACAATTTTGGCATAAGCATTTTACAAATTCAAATATACCAGAATATAAACCAAATGGTTAGTATGGGATTATAGCGTTATCCCAGGCAAAAATTTTGCCGTCGTCATCAGTTGTTTTTTTATCAATTACATTAACCAATTTTTTAGCAGAAAATTTAGGAGAAAAATATTCTTTCCCGTTTTTCTGAAAAGGTTTTGAAAGTTTAGAGTCTACAGTACCAGGATGTAGTCCAAAAACGATACTATTTGGATTTAATCTTTTTTGTTCAATAGATAACCCTTTAAGTATCATGTTTAAAGCAGATTTTGACGCTCTGTAGGAATACCACCCCCCCAAGTGATTGTCTTCTATGCTTCCTACCCTTGCGGATAAAGAAGCAAACTTAGTTGTACGATCTCTATATAGAAGAGGTAAAAAGTATTTGGCAATTAATGCTGTGGGTATTGTATTAGCCTTAAACATATCAATAAACTTTTTTGCTGATAGTTCTTTAATAGACTTTTCTGGGTTATCTAATTGACCTATAGCTACAATTACAATATCCAGTTTACAATTTATTGATAACGATGTTCTTTTAAGACTTTCCTCATCCAAGTAATCAACGGTATGGGAATTAATATTCTTTTGATTTAATGTGTCTCCTTTTCTAGAGAATGCAAAAACATTTTCAATATTCTCTTTATTTGCATATTCAACACACAAAGCTTTTCCAATGGCGCCAGAACTTCCAAATATGGCAATATTTAATGGTTTCATTTAATAACTTGATTTCTAATTATGTATATATATTGATAAATATACTTTTTTATAATGATATATAGTATCATCATGCTTGAAAATATAAAGAGTGAAATATGAAAAACAATAAACCCCATTTTCTTCTAGTGCATGGAGCTTGGCATGGAGGATGGGTTTGGAAAGAAATGGCAGATTTACTTAGATACCAGGGCTATAGTGTTTCCTGCCCAACTCAAACTGGATTAGGTGAAAGGAAGCATCTAATTTCATCCGACATTACTTTAGAAATATTTATTGAAGATATTGTAAATCATATTATTTCAGAAGATTTGTATAATATTATACTCGTTGGTCATAGTTTTGCTGGTAGCACTATAAGCGGGGTTGCTGATAAGTTAAAAGATAGAATTAAACAATTAATTTATTTAGATGCTGTTATTTTATTAAATGGTCAGTCTCCATTTGATATTGCACCTGTTGAGGTAGTTAATGAAAGAATTGCTCTAGCAGAACAGTCAGAGGGAAAGCTTTCAGTTCCTTCTCCCAAAGCTGAAGCATTTGGAGTTTTTGATGTTAGGAAATCACTACTTTTAGAAAGTAAATTAACACCACATCCATTAAGTACATTTAAATCAAAATTGGTCTTAAAGAATGAAATTGGAAATGGGTTGCCTCTTAGCTACATTATTTGTACTGATCCAGTTTATAAATCTTTAGAAAGTTCAAGAGAGATTGTAAAAAAAATGAATTGGCCAATCTTTGAATTAAAATCTGGCCATAACGCAATGTTTACACATCCGAAAGAAACTTTAAATTTATTCATGAAAATTTGTAATTAAAATTTAGGAGAGAAAAATGTCATCATGTATTACTGGCTGGGCTCATAATAAATTTGGCGTAAATAGTAAACAAAACTCTGAGCAAATGATTGCTGAAGTGGTTGAAGAAGCTATTAATCATGCTGCAATATCACCTAAAGACATAGATGCAATATATGTAGGAACTTTTAATAATGGTTTCCAAAAGCAAGATTTTCATGGTGCTTTGCCAGCTGTTTCTCAAATTGATTTAAGGTATGTCCCGGCAATGCGTGTAGAGAACGCTTGCGCAACAGGTTCTGCTGCAATTCATACTGCAATGAATGCAATTGAAGCAAAAAGGGCAAAAACCACACTTGTTGTTGGGGTTGAAAAAATGACTGACACTTCCTCTGAAAGAGTGGGTGATATTCTTTTAGGTGCGAGTTATAGGCCTGAAGAGGGGAATACTAAAGGTGGTTTCACAGGTGTTTTTGCTAGTATTGCTAAGGCATATTTTCAAAAATATGGAGATAAATCAGATATTTTAGCTAAGATCGCTGCAAAAAACCATGAAAATGGATGTTCAAACAGCCTTGCCCATATGCAAAAAAATCTGGGCTTTGATTTTTGTAATTCAGTATCTGAAAAAAATCCATATGTAGCTGAACCTCTTAGAAGAACTGACTGTTCTATGGTGTCTGATGGAGCTGCTGCTTTAATAATTCAAGATATTGATCTAGCACTTTCGGCTAAAAGAGCGATAGCGTTTAGAGCAAGAAGACAGGTGAATGATATTTTGCCGTTAAGTAAAAGAGAAAAAACAGAATTTGAAGGTGCACGTCAAGCATGGCAACATGCTCTTCAAGATGCCAAAATAAATTTAGATGATTTATCCTTCGTTGAAACTCATGATTGTTTTACAATAGCCGAACTCATTGAGTATGAAGCTATGGGATTAACTAAAATAGGTGAGGGGTATAGAGCTGTTGAGGAGGGATGGGTTCACAAAAATGGAAAGTTGCCTATTAATCCTTCAGGGGGGTTAAAATCAAAAGGTCATCCTGTAGGAGCTACAGGAGTATCTCAGCATGTTATGTCAGCAATGCAATTGACTGGTGAGGCAGGTGAGATGCAAATAAAGGATGCTAAATTAGCTGGTATTTTTAATATGGGAGGTGCATCTGTGGCCAATTATGTCTCAATTTTAGAAAGAATAAGATAATTTAAAGTAGAAAATAGAATGATGACGGTTTTAAATCTAATGTTATTGGTTCAAGAGGCTATTATTTAAATATAAAAATCTTTACGCCAGTTCTTTTTCAAATGTCCATGTTCAATACACCAGTTTTCTATTTCTTTAAGTTCTTTCCAAATTTCTCGTCCAATTTGGGCTCGGGCTTTAGCTTTTGCTTTTTCGATTTTTGTATAGCGACCATGTTT
>Ga0181555_1004812_pt1 | contig 10233 bp, 10 predicted proteins | sample 011ome_15_FD_145601 | JGI IMG/M metagenome (GOLD analysis project Ga0181555, IMG submission 145601) | Coastal salt marsh microbial communities from the Groves Creek Marsh, Skidaway Island, Georgia - 011504AT metaG (spades assembly) | ecosystem: Environmental > Aquatic > Marine > Intertidal zone...
CATCGCCACCGCGTCGCGCATCAGTGGGTGGTCGTCAATTACAAAAATGCTCATTTTCTGATCCAAATTCACGCGGGGTCACTGGCAGCGAGATGACCGCAGTCGAAAAGCGTTTAATAAGTATGATCTATCCTAACGCTAATTGATAAAAAATCGCGGCGTTTCGCCAAATTTGTAACACTTTTCATACGTTTCCCGCGTCAGTAGGCCAAGCCGATGGCTGCCCTCACATCGCGCATGGTTTCCTGTGCGACCGCACGGGCGCGGTCTGTGCCCGCGTCAATGATTTCCCTCACGATTGCCGGGTTGGTCACATAGGGCTCCGCGCGCTCCAGCATCGGTTGCTGCTCACGCAACACGGCGTCGATGATGGGTTGCTTGCAGTCTAAGCAACCGATACCGGCGCTGCGGCAGCCTTGGTCGGCCCACGCTTGCGTCTCTGCGTTGCTGTAGACCTTGTGGAACTGCCAGACAGGGCAGCGGGCGGGGTCGCCCGCATCGGTTCGTTTAATGCGGGCCGGGTCAGTCGGCATCCGTTTGATTTTTTGCTCAATGCTGGCCTTGTCCTCGCGAATCGCAATCGCGTTGTTGTAGCTTTTGCTCATCTTGGCGCCATCTAAGCCGGGCAAACGGCTCGCCTCCGTTAGCAACGCTTGGGGCTCCACTAATACCGCTTTACCCGTGCCTTTGAAGTAGCCCTGCAGACGCTCTTTTTCAGCCGCCTCGAGATCGGGGTGCTGGTTGATGAAGTCCATTGCGCCCTCCAAGGACTTAGTGTCACCCGTCTCTTGAAATTTTTTGCGTGACTTTTCAAACCGTTTGGCGCCATCTTTCCCGAGTTTTTCGAGGCTGGCTTCGACGCGTTGTGCGAAGTCGGCTTCACGGCCGTAAAGGTGGTTGAAGCGCCGCGCAGCCTCCCGTGTGAGTTCCACGTGGCTGGCTTGGTCTTCGCCGACGGGCACATGCTTGGCGCGGTAAATCAGGATATCGGCCGCTTGTAGCAATGGGTAGCCCAAAAAGCCGTAGGTGGTGAGATCTTTGTCTTTCAGTTTTTCTTGCTGGTCTTTGTAGGTCGGCACGCGTTCCAACCAGCCAATGGGGGTACCCATGGCCAGGAGGGTGAATAACTCCGCATGCTCGGGAATACGGCTTTGCAGGAACATCGTGCACTTGGCAGGGTCTAGTCCTGCTGCCAGCCAGTCAATCACCATCTCATAAACGTTCTTCTCGATGACTTCACGGTTTTCGTAATGGGTGGTCAGTGCGTGCCAATCCGCGACGAAATAAAAGCAGTTGAGTTCGTCCTGAAGCCGCACCCAGTTTTTCAGGGCACCGTGGTAATGGCCTAAATGCAGGGCACCGGTTGGCCGCATGCCGGAGAGCACGCGTTCAGTCTGGGTATGGGAGGGTGTTGGGGTATCAGAAACTGACATGATGACGCGATAAACAGTTAATCAACGATAGGGAATTTGCTTCAGGTGAGGAGCAAGCGAATGGGGGTTGTCAGCCATTCGAGCGTTTGGGCCGTGAGGTTCATGACAGGCCGCAGCCAAAGTGTACTGACCACGCCCGCCAATACAAGGCCCATGACGATGAAGAAGCCCCAAGGCTCCACACGTGAAACCATCACGGCAGCGCGCATTGGCAATAGGCCAACCAATATGCGTCCACCGTCGAGCGGTGGTAGCGGAAATAAATTGAAAGCAAACATCACCAGGTTCACCAAAATACCGGCCCGGCACATTTCGTAGAAAAACCGCTCTTCGAGTCCCATGGCATTGAGAACGTAAATGCCGACGACCCACAAAAAAGCCTGGACGAAGTTGGCGAACGGGCCAGCCAAGGCAACCCACACCATGTCTCGTTTGGGATTGTTGAGGTTACCGAACCGCACCGGGACCGGTTTGGCGTACCCGAATAGGAACGCGCCGCTGGTGGCGAAATACAGCAACAGCGGCATGGCAATGGTGCCAACCGGGTCGATGTGTTTGAGCGGGTTCAGGGTGATCCGGCCCAGCATGGCTGCGGTGTTGTCCCCAAATCGCAGCGCAGCATAGCCGTGTGCCGCCTCGTGCAGTGTGATGGCGAACAGAACCGGCAGCGCGTAAACGGCCACGGTTTGAATGATCGATGCAAAGTCCATCGGCTTATTGTCGCTTGATTTTTAAAGGCCGAGACGGGTCCAGTCGCCACCGCCCTCGCGCAGTATTTCAGGGGCTTCCCCCGTGCGCATCGGGGTGAGGTCAATCACGGTTGTCGGGGTAGACGCGCAAGCGCCCGCATCAATGATGCCAGCCAAGTCATTGGGAAGTTGTTCTCGAATCTCCGCCGCATCATTAAGCGGGTCCGTGTCACCGGGGAGAATCAAGGTGGTAGCCAAAAGTGGTTCTCCATGGGCCGCCAAAAGGGCATGAATAACGGGGTGGTCAGGAACCCTTAGTCCGATGCTTTTACGAGATGGGTGGCTGACACGGCGCGGCACTTCCTTGCTCGCATCCAAAATAAAGGTGAACGCCCCGGGCGTGGCCAGTTTGAGCAACCGATATTGCTGGTTATCCACTTTGGCGTAGTTGGCGACTTCGCTCAGGTCAGCGCATAACAAGGTCAGGTGGTGCCGATCGTCTACTTGGCGAATTCGTCTTAGCCGATCGACCGCCGTTTTGTCATCGAGGTGGCACACCAAGGCATAGCTCGAGTCGGTTGGAACCGCCAAGACGCCACCGCCGCGCAACAGCAAGGCGGCTTGTTTGATCAAGCGCGCTTGGGGGTTATCGGGGTGTACTTCAAAGTACTGTGACATACGCCCTCATTGCAGTAATTCCCAAACCGGCTTGACGCCAGTCGGGAGTGGCGGGAGTTGGCCCAGATCGATTCGGCTTTCTTCGGGGCTGTGGAAGTCGCTACCCCGTGAGGCGTAGAAGTCGAACTCCCGCGCGAGGTCTGCGTACTGCGCAAATTCAGCGACGCTGTGGCTGCCAGTGACGACCTCGATGGCTTGACCGCCGTGCGCTTTGAATTCGCTCATCAAGGCAAACTCGATTGTGGGCGTTAGTCCATACCGCGCAGGGTGTGCGACGACCGCAACGCCACCGGCCTCCGTGATCCACCGAACCGCATCGCCCAACTTGGCCCACCGGTGGGGGACGAAGCCTGGTTTGTTATCCGCCAGGTATTTTCGAAAGACATCGTGTGTGTCACGCGCCATACCAATGTCAACGATGTAGCGGGCAAAGTGCGTTCGAGAGATCAGCTCTGGATTGTCGACATATTGCAACGCGCCCTCATAGGCGTCTTTGATCCCCACTTTGGCCAATTCAGCGGCCATTTCTTTGGCGCGGTTGTCACGTCCCGCGCGCGTTTCGCGCAGCCCCTGGACCAAGCTGGGGTGGTGAGGGTCAAATCCCAAGCCAACAATGTGGACGGTGACGCCTGCAAAACTGACTGAGATTTCCGTGCCCGTCACAAAGGCCAAACCAATATCCGCCGCTGCCGCTTGCGCCGCTGCCTGGCCAGCCAGTTCGTCGTGATCGGTCAGTGCCCACAACTCGACGCCATTCGCCTTGGCACGCTGCGCCAGCGCTTCGGGGCTGAGCGTGCCGTCGGAGGCCGTTGAGTGGCAGTGCAAGTCGACGTTCACAGGGCCGCCCCTTCAATTAAAAATCGCACGCGGCGCTGTCCCTGCCAGTTATCGGTCTCTAATTTGAAAGCCAACAAAGCCTCGTTGGGTAGCGGCTCCGTGCGACCGAACCAAATACCGTCCACGGGTTGACCTTGATGCTTCAATTTCAGTGCGAGGTGCTTTTCGCCTACGATACGCTGCGATACGACGGTCAGTGACTCACTGAAAACGGGTGTTGAAAAGCCCTGTCCCCAAACCGCTTTTTGGATGTGTTCCACCACGTCGGGGTGTCGGTATTCAGGCGCGAGGGGCCCATCGGTTTCGATGATGTGGGTGAGGGTTTTAACATCTAACCACTCTGAGGCGACTTGTTGCAAAGCTGCCTCGAACACATCCAATTGATCAGCGTCAATCGTGCAGCCCGCCGCCATCGCATGGCCACCAAAACGCAGTAAAACACCGGGGTGCCGTTTGGCGACAAGATCAAGGGCGTCTCTGAGGTGAAATCCAGGAATGGAGCGGCCAGAGCCCTTTAGCGTGTCGCCCGTGTCATCGCCTTGGCTCATGGCAAAGACAAACGTGGGGCGGTGCCATTTGTCTTTGAGACGTGACGCGACAATACCGACCACACCTTCGTGAAAGTCGGGGTCGAAGATACAAATAGCGGCGGGAATGTGCGCATCGCTATCGAGCATATCTTCCGCCAAAGCGAGCGCTTGGTCGCGCATGTGGCCCTCGATGGTTTTGCGTTCGCGGTTGATTCGATCAAGTGACTGCGCCAATTCGGTTGCCCGACTCAAATCGTCGGTGACCAAACATTCGATACCCAACGTCATGTCAGCCAAGCGCCCCGCCGCGTTAAGGCGTGGCCCCAGTGCAAAACCAAAATCAGCGGTGTTAGCGACTTGGGGCTGACGACCGGCGATTTGGAACAGGGCAGACATGCCAACCGGCAACAAACCAGCGCGAATGCGCCGCAGCCCCTGCGCAACCAGTCGTCGGTTGTTGGCATCCAGCGAGACCACATCGGCAACCGTACCCAAGGCGACCAAAGGCAGCAAGTGATCCAACTTGGGTTGCGTGGTCGCATCGAAGACGCCCGCATCTCTCATCAACGCGCGCATGCGTAAGAGCACATAAAACATGACACCCACACCGGCGATGGTTTTGCTGGCGAAGTCACACCCTGGTTGGTTGGGGTTCACAATGGCATCCGCATCAGGAACGGCGACGATACCGTCGCGCATCGCGGGGAGGTGGTGGTCCGTGACAACGACTTTCATGCCTAATTCGTGGGCTTTTTCTACCCCTTCGAAACTGGCGATACCGTTGTCGACCGTGACAAGCACCGCGGCCCCGGAGGCTTTGACTCGGCTTGCGATCCCCGGCGTGAGTCCGTAGCCGTCAGCGACCCGGTCGGGCACCAAGTAATGGGCGTTTTTCGAGCCGAGCAGGCGTAAACCACGTATGCCCACGGCGCAAGCCGTCGCGCCATCACAGTCGTAGTCGGCCACGATGCAGATGTGCGCTTGTTGCGCAATCGCCTCCACCAAGATTTGAGCCGCTTCATCAATGCCCTTGAGGGTGTTCGGTGATAAGAGTTTGACGAGGTTGTCGTCGAGCTCCTCGGGGGCTTGTACGCCACGCGCGGCAAATAAACGGGCCAACAAAGGGTGGACGCCCGCTTGTTCAAGCGCCCAAACAGTTCGGGGTGGACAGTCTCGGGTGGTGATTTGCATGGCAGGGTGTGTTGGCTTTGGGGTCACGCGCCGTCGAGCAGCGCATTAGGGAGTGTGGGCATTTTTTGCAGGCCCCATTGTCGACGGGTTCGGTTGATTTTGGCACTTAAACCCGTCACGCTACGCTGCCATGTCACAGCCGAATCACTGTTCCCAAATGTGATCCGGTCGTCTGCCGATCCCTCAGCGCAAAGACACCGCAGCTGGTCACGGTCTAAGTCTTGCCAAGCCTGAACCCAATGTGCGTGTGCGTCGGCTGCGTCTGAAAGGGTTGGAAGCCAAATAGCCTCCACGCTTCGGCGGGGGGGGGCAGGCAGGTGGCCCGCGCCCTCAATCCAGATGCCGCTGACGCTGGGTAAGCGCTTGGCGGCGCGGGCGTCGTTGAGCGGATGGGTGTAAAACAGCATCTGTACCTCGTTTTGCAGTCGCAGCAGCCACCGCAGGTTGTCTGCTGCAATGGCCACCTGCTGAGCGATCTGAGCGGACACAAAGGGGACGTAGGGCGCCAAGTGTTGGTTACGCGCGCGCGCCAAGCTGGGGGTTGTGATGCCGCGTAGACGCTCACCTTTTAGCAACCAACGCGCGGGTTCGATCGCCTGCAGCGTCATGCCATCCTCGTCGCAAAGCGGTGCCATGGCGCTGATCAGGGCGTCAGCTTCCGCGGCGCTGAGACTTTTCGGTGGCAAGGCTTGCGCCATGATTTCGCTCATGCCGCTCATCACCTGAATCGGCCGGACCCAAGCGCAGGGTTGGTCTGTGGTGCCCGCCGCGTCCGCAAGGACCGCAAAAGGCAGGGGCGCTTCACGGTCCGATGGGTCAATCCCCAGTGCTGCGGCATAGAGCCGTTCGATGGGGCTGGCCCAGTCGGCTGGGGCGTGCTGGGTGCTCACGGGACTCCACGCTCGCCACAGTATTTGCAGGTGTGGCAGGTCGATGGCAGGGGCGCCTGACCAAGTCGCGTTGGGAACAAAGAGGTGCTGTGGCATGATTTTTAGGTGAGGCATCGCGGTAGGCGCGACCGACGTCGAACCCTGCCACAATGACGGTGACATATTATGGCGGTCATGAGAATTCCCTACGAACTACGCATCGGCTGGCGCTACACCCGCTCCGCGCGCACGGCGGCGCGCAACGGTTTCATTTCATTTATCTCTGGCGTGTCGATGTTGGGGATTGCGCTCGGCGTCGCGGCCCTCATCATCGTGCTGTCGGTGATGAATGGCTTCCAGAAAGAAGTACGCGACCGCATGTTGAGCGTCCTGGCCCACGTCGAAGTGTTCGATGGTGTCGATCAGGGCCTAACCGATGTGGACGCCCTGAGTGCGCAATTGAAAACGCAGCCGCATGTGGTGGCAACAGCCCCTTTTGTGGCGGCGCAAGGCCTCATTGCGCGGGGTGACACCATGCGCGGCGTGATTTTGCGCGGCATCGATCCCGAGGCGGAAGCTGCAGTCACGCCCTTGGTGAAAGAGCTGTCTCCCGCGCTGCGGGAACGCCTTCAGGCTGGCGAGTTCGGCGTGATTTTGGGCGGCAGCCTCGCGCGGAGCCTGGGCGTTACCACCGGTGAGCGCGTTACTTTGATGGTTCCCAGCGGTCAGATGACGCCAGCGGGGGTCGTGCCGCGGGTCAAGCAAATGGTTGTGTTGGGTTTGTTTGATTCGGGTCATTACGAATTCGATGCCGGCTACGCCTATCTCAACATCGTGGACGCGCAGCGCCTGTTTCGACTGACAGGGCCAACCGGTATCCGCTTGCGACTCGATGACTACAACCGTGCGCGGGCTGTCGCGGTCTCGGTCTCAAGCGCGCTGGGTCCCAATTATTGGGTGAGTGACTGGACGCGGCAGAACCGCAACTGGTTTGCCGCCGTGCAAGTCGAGAAGCGTTTGATGGCGATCATCCTGACCTTGATCGTTGCCGTGGCCGCCTTCAACCTCGTCAGTACGTTGGTGATGACCGTGACAGACAAGCGAGCAGATATTGCGATTTTGCGCACCCTCGGTGCATCACCGGGGAGCATTATGGGTATTTTTGTGGTGCAAGGGGCGACCGTGGGCGTGCTGGGGACATTCGGTGGTTTGGGGCTGGGTTTGTTGGTCGCGTTCAACATTGACGTGATCGTGCCATTCATCGAAAACCTCATGGGCGCCCGTTTCCTGCCCCAAGACATTTACCTGATCAGCCAGATGCCCAGCGATCCGCAATGGGGCGACATTTTTCCGATCACGGTGATTGCATTGGTCTTGTCATTTGTCGCGACCATCTATCCGAGTTGGCGGGCGAGCCAAATCAATCCAGCGGAGGCCTTGCGCTATGAGTGAGGTATCCAAGGATGGGGTCATCGAGTCAACCACGGTGGTCGAAGCACAGGGTTTGACCAAGCGATTCAGCGAAGGTCGACTGGATGTCACCGTGTTGAACGGGGTGAATCTGGCGGTCAACGCGGGCGAGACAGTGGCGATCGTGGGCGCTTCGGGTTCAGGTAAAAGTACGCTGCTACACCTTTTGGGCGGTCTCGATGCGCCCACTAGCGGCTCAGCCGCGCTTTGCGGCAAGCCTTGGGCGGGCATGCGCAGCAGATTACAGAGTGAGTGGCGAAATCAACACCTTGGTTTCATCTATCAATTCCACCATCTGTTGCCTGAATTTTCTGCAGTTGATAACGTCGCCATGCCGTTGTGGGTTCGTCGTATGTCGGTAGAGCAGGCCCGCACGCAGGCGGCAGAGATGCTGGCGCAAGTGGGGTTGTCCGACCGTTTACATCACCGACCTGCTGAGCTCTCAGGCGGTGAGCGTCAGCGCGTGGCAGTAGCCCGTGCGTTGGTCAGCAAGCCCGCTTGCGTGTTGGCTGATGAGCCTACAGGCAACCTCGACCGTGTCTCTGCCGATTTGGTCTTTGAGTTGATGTTGTCACTCGCCGCTGCCCAGCACACGGCGCTGGTCATGGTGACACACGATTCAAGCCTCGCCAGCGCCTGCCAGCGCCAGTACCGGCTGACCAATGGGGTCTTACAGGACTTGGTCGCACCCGCTGAATGACCGATGTGGATTGATACCCATTGTCATTGGGATGCGGCTGAGTTTGGTGAGGCAGAGCAGGCTGCTGCCTCGCGCTTAGCTGCGCGCGAGCAGGGCGTCACTTGCTGCGTTGTGCCCGCGGTAGAGACGGCCAACTTTCAGGCGGTTCGTGCTTGGGCGCACCAGCATGATGACGTTTACGCCCTCGGCATTCACCCCTTGTTTGCCCAGGATGCGGGGCCGGCCGATCTAGATCGATTGGATGACGCGCTCAGCCGTTGGCGTGACGATCCCCGTTTGGTCGCGGTGGGTGAGATTGGTTTGGACGGGTTTGTTCCCGCGTTACAAACACCAACGGCACAAACGCATGGCGAGTGGCTATACCGAGCGCAATTGAAATTAGCGCGGAAACACGGCTTGCCGGTCATCCTACACGTGCGCAAAAGTGCGGATCGATTGTTAAAACATCTGCGTGAAGTTGGTGTCTCCGGCGGCATTGCGCACGCATTCAATGGCAGCCAGGTGCAAGCCGATGGCTTTTTAGCCCTGAATTTTTGCCTTGGCTTTGGCGGCACTGTGACATTTGAAACCGCACGACGCATCCGTGCCCTTGCCGAAGCGGTGCCAATAGATGGTTTTGTTTTGGAAACGGATGCCCCCGATATCCCACCAACCTGGCTCTACGTCACGGCGGAGCGCCGCGCCGCGGGCGAAGTGCCACCGCCCAATTCGCCTGCCGAGTTACCTCGCATTGCCGCGGTCTTTGCGGGCTTGCGTGCCATGTCTATTGAGACGCTTGCGCTGCAAAACACGGTCAATGCGGCGAGGGTGTTACCCCGGCTGGGCCGGTACCTCTCGCTGCGGCAATAATGTGGGGTATGAGCCAATTTCCTTTTGCCAAAAAAGCCACGAAGCCGACGCAGCAGACCCTGCCACAGGTTAACTTTTCCGAGGATGGTGAGGTCCGTTACCTGCACTTGGGGTCGGAGTGGGTGCAGGGGTCGATGTGGCTGGATAAGCCCTATGAGATAGAACTCGACTACGTACGTCGCATGATGGCGTGGTTGCTTTTTGTAGACCTGTCAGATGTCCCTGATTTGCACGCGATGCAACTGGGGCTGGGGGCAGCGTCTTTGACTAAGTTTTGCCATAAAAAGCTGGGAACCCTGACAACGGCGGTTGAGATCAACCCAGAGGTGGTTTCGGTGTGTCGCCATTGGTTCAAGTTGCCGCCGAATAGCGACAAGTTGAACGTCGTTTTGGGCGATGCGCAGGCCGTTTTGAAACAGCCGGAGTGGCGACACGCGGTTGACGCCCTGCAGGTTGACTTGTACGACCACGAGGCAGCGGGCCCGGTGCTTGATAGTGTGGATTTTTATGCAAGCTGTCGTGATGTGCTGTCCGATGACGGCATCATGACAGTGAATTTATTTGGTCGCCATGCCAGTTTTGATGTGTCGATGCAGAACATGGCGCAGGTCTTTGGCGAGGATGCGATTTGGGCGTTTACGCCCACCCGTGAGGGTAACTGTGTGGTCCTTGCTCAAGCGCGCGCGCATCAACCAGAACGTCTGGCGTTGCTGGCGCAAGCGCAAGCCATCGAGGCGACCTATAAGTTACCTTGTGTTAATTGGTTAAAAATGTTGAAGCCTTGGCGGGACGTCGGTCGCTTTGACAACATCAATGCAATCAAAACGAAATGAAGATACCCATGAAGACGCACCCCCTTCGCCTGGCGTTACACAACGAAATCCACGCGCGACCGCCCGAACCCGTCGAGATCGGCACTGCGATCACTCACATTGTGATGTGGTTGAACCCTAAGGAGCGGGCCGACAGCTTGGCGCACTTTTCGAC
>Ga0181555_1004816_pt1 | contig 10227 bp, 10 predicted proteins | sample 011ome_15_FD_145601 | JGI IMG/M metagenome (GOLD analysis project Ga0181555, IMG submission 145601) | Coastal salt marsh microbial communities from the Groves Creek Marsh, Skidaway Island, Georgia - 011504AT metaG (spades assembly) | ecosystem: Environmental > Aquatic > Marine > Intertidal zone...
CTCTATTTTTTAAATTTGGTTTAAACCTTTTGGTGTCAACTCCACATATAGATCCATTTGCAAGAACCTTTAAAAAATTTCTTCTAACAACTTTTTCATCTTCTAAAAATTTTTTTTGAGAAACACATTCCGTTAAAACATTTGTTGATAATATTGATATTAATTTATCTATGTTCTTTAATATATTTTTAACCAAACCTTCTCTACTAAACCATACTTGTCCTCCATACCAATGAATTCTTTTTTTAATTCTTAAAATAAAGCCAGAAAATATTCCTAGAAAACCTCCCTTAGGAGTAATTGTGAAAATTATATCTGTTTTCTTAGTTATTAACAATATTACTAAGCTAATGAAACTATATATATCCCAAAATATAGCAACTCTTCGCTTAATATTTATATGATAGAATTTTATATTTGAATAATTTTTATTAATAGTATTTGTAAAAAAATTATATTTTAAATTAGTGAAAATATTTATATGGTTTTTTTTTGAAAGTAATTTGATTTGATTGTTTAAAAATAACTCGATAGATAGCTGATTAGATGATATGATTGATATATATTTATTTATACTAATTTTTTCTTTAATATATTTAACAAACTCTTCAGTAACATATTTTTGTTCAAAATCTTTTAAAACTCTTTCTCGTCCTTGTTTTCCAAGTGTTTCGCGTAATTCCTTATTTTCCACTAACCTAATTATACATTCTTTGATTTGCCCTTTATTTCTAACCTCATGAAATAGTCCAGTATAATCTTCCTTAACAGCATCAATTAATCCATATATTCTTGAAGTAATAACCGGTAAAGCGCAAGCGCCCGCTTCTAATGCGGCCATTCCAAAACCTTCTCTATAACTTGGTAGGCAGAAAATATCAGCTGCCGACATATATTTCTCGGGTTCACTTGTAAATTCAATAAAATGAATTTTATTGATAGAATTTTTACATAAAATTTTTATTTTAGATTTTATATTTTCTTCATCGGGGCCAACAATAAGTAAAGAAATATTTTTTTTATCGTTTTCAATTATATCATTAACGGCATCTGCTAAATCTAAAATTCCTTTATCTTTATTTAATCTTCCTAAAAATAACAAGAGTATTGTGTCTACCGAGATATCTAATTTTTTTCTTATGATTTCTCTATTTTTTAAATTTGGTTTAAACCTTTTGGTGTCAACTCCACATATAGATCCATTTGCAAGAACCTTTAAAAAATTTCTTCTAACAACTTTTTCATCTTCTAAAAATTTTTTTTGAAGATTGCTATCTGTTAAACAATCTGTCGACATTCTGAAAATTATATTATCAACCTGTTTTAGTAATTTTTTTACAAAACCTCTTCTTGTTACCCAAACTTGACCTGTGTAATAATGAATTCTTATTTTAACATTTAATATAAATGATGTTAATATTCCAAGTAAACCACCCTTTGGTGTTAATGTCATTATTAAATCTGGTTTAAATTTAAATATAAGAAATATTAATTTAAAAAAACATTCTAAATCTCTAAATAAATTGACGTTTCTTTTGATGGGTAAATGAATAAATCTTATATTTTTATTCTTATTTCTAAATAAATAATCTGAATTTTCAATGTTTGTATATATGTTTACATGATAATTTTTAGATAAATTTTCAATCTGTTTTGATAAAAAAGATTTAATACTTACATAATTTGATGAGACAATTGCAATTTTTTTTAACATTTTTTAAAGAAATTAATAATTTTTTTATTTGAGTAATTTTTACTTTGAATTTTAATAAATTTTTGTAAATAGTTATTCTCTATTAAATTTTCATTTGTAAGAAATAGGACTTGTTCGTTAAAAAAAAATGCAAATATTCTTTTAATGCTAATAAAAAATTTATTTAAAAAATAATTTTTTTGAGCAGATCTATCAATTAGCTTTATAAGATTTATATTTTGTGAAATTAGTATCAACCTATTCCATGATTTTTTGTTAATTGATAATTTATAGATATAAATAACTAATTCATCTAAACTTATATAATTAAAGATTGTATTCTGATTTACTATAAATGAATAAAGAAAAGAATTATTTATTAATTTAAGTTTTTTGATAACCATGCTCTTCATTTTTCTATCATAAACAGTTGAAATTCTTAAAATCAAATAACTAAAGTTTAAATCTTTTTGTTTTTTTAAATATTTATCAAATTTAAGTTTTGATAAAGCATATTCATTAAATGGACATTCTTTTGTTTTTTCATTTATTTTTTTTAAATTTGTATTTTGTTTATAGATAAGCGGTGTGCTTAATTGTATCCATAATATTTTCTTACTACAGCGTTTGATTAATTGAATTTTTCTCTTTAATTCAAGAGTATTGTTTTTTTTTATATTTTTTCCTAAACAATTAATTATAATATCTTTTTTCTTCACGTGACTAGGTATTAGTTCAGAAATTTTTTCATATTCAATGAATTGAATTTTTTTACTATTAAAATATTTGATTATTCCTTTTCCAATAAATACTTTGCTTCCCAGTATGAGATATCTCATAATTTGCTTGATTTAAGCTTACCTAAAAATGGAATTATAAATAAAAATAAAAATGGCATCATCATCCACTTTTGTCTAGCACTTATACCAATATTAGCTGTAAAATTTGATAGTACAACTAACATAGATATAAAAAATAATACTGAAAAAATTATTACTTTTTTATTAATCACTAAATTAAAAGTCTTTTCGTCAAAATTTAAAAGTGTTTTTAAAACTAATAATATGATTAAAATATTTTCTAAAGAGACAATTGCTCTATTCAAATTACTAAAATCAAATAAAGGATATAAAAGATATTTGAATGAATTTATGAATATATTGTTCCCAGTTTCGTACCATCCTGCAAATTCATTTGAATAACTTCTATACAAAGCTCCATGTTCAAAAAAATTAGCTATGTGACTAAAAGTATTAGGGTTAATTTGTTTTAGAGCCATTAAAGAAGATGCAATAATTATTAAAATTAAAATAAAATAAGATAGTTTAGACTTAATCGTATTTTTTAGATAATAGTGTACCCAAATTAATAAACCAGAAAATAAAACTAACATTAAAATGTGTGGCCTTACTAGGTAAATTAAAATAATCGAAATAATTAAGTAAAAAACATTTTTTTTTATAAAATAAAAAAAGAACAAACCTATAGAAAATAAATAAATTGAGTCTTTGCCAGGGAAAGATGTAAAAAAATGCCAACTAGGAAATAAAAATAATCCAAATAATAAATTTGTATTTAGATTAAATTCTTTCAAAATTTCATTGATAGAAATAAATAATAAAAGAAATCCTATGGACGAAAAAAATCCAAAAAATATAAATATTGAAAAATAATGTAAATTGAATATATGAATTAGATAACGGTTGATGAGGACCATATTATTATTTGCCATGTGATTATCATCACTATCAAGAAATAAATAAGCTGTTTGGAAAAAACTATCTAAATCATTCACATTTAATAAGGAATAAACGTATGCCAAAATAACAAAAAAATAATGATAAGAAATTAAAAAATAAACTTTATTTTTATCTAATTTTTGATTTTTGACTATAAATTTAATGATAAAAATAAAAAATGTAAGATAAATAGAAATAAAAAAAAATTCATATAATCGTAAATCCAAAATATTTTTAGCAATTAAACCACCTGTTTGTACCAAAGTTGAGTTATCTGACACAAATGTATGTTTTAATTTTAAATCGATTTCCATAGTTTTTGATATTTATTAATCATTTTGTTTTGAGAAAATTTACCATGAAAAGTTAGACTATTCTTTTTTAAAATAATATTACGATTTTTTTTTAAATTATGTAAATTAAGTAAGTTTTCAATTTTTTTTGAAAATTTAATTTCATCTGAATTATGTATGATATTTTTCTTACTGGGTACCATTAATTTAGCATCACCAACATCTGTTGATAATACATTTACTCCATTTATTATAGCCTCCCCCAAAATATTTGGAAATCCCTCTGTTTTAGAACAAAGAACATATAAATCTAAATAGGAAAAATATTTTGATACATCAATAATACCTTGTTTTTTTACAAAAATGACTTCCTTGTAAATATTATTAATTTTGATTTCTTCTATCAACTGTTTATTTTGAAAATGAATGTTTGGACCTAAAAGTAAAAGATTAAATTTATATCTTTTATTTTTTAAAATATTTAAAGCTCTAAAAAGATATGAATGATTTTTTACCTCATGATATCTTGAAAAAATTCCTATAGTAAATTGTTTAGAAAATTTAAATGATCTTTTAAAAATTTTTTGTTTTTTAAAACCATTATGTATTAAATAAAATAAATTTTTGTTATAACCTAATTTAGTGTGAGCTTTAATACCAGCTAAAGAACAACTTATAATTTTTTTTGGAATGAAATGAGATAAAATACCATTAAATAAAACTATTAAAAAAGTTTTAAATTTAAATGAACTTTTAGTAAAATTTGAAATTCTTATATTCCAAATAATTTTATTTAATCCACAAATTTTTGAGACTAATCCACCAATTAAATCTGCGTGTGGTAACCAAGTTTGAATAACAGTTTTTTTTTTCTCTTTTATTCCCTTTTTTTAATTGTAACAAACAAAAATCCCTTTAATAAAATTTTCTTCAAGATTTAAACAAATAACTTTAATATTTAGTTGTTCAAATTTTTTTTTTAACAAACCACCTTTATTTAAACAAATAATTTCATGTTCAAAATATCTATCTTTGTTATTTTTTAATAAATTAAACAAAACTTTTTCAGCTCCTCCAAGTCCTAAGGTTGTAATAAAATGTATTATCTTAATTTTTTTTGATGACATCTAAAATTATTTTACTCGAATAATTAATTGAATAGTTTAAAGTTTTATTTAATTTAAAATTATTTTTTTTTTTATTTAAAAAATACAAAATTGTTTTAGATAAATTTTTTATTGAATTAACTTTTAAAATATGGCAATTTTTAAATTGGTCTAAATTTTTCTTATTCTGACCTGGACTGTTAGTTGCAATTACTTGTTTTTTTAAAAGCAGCGCCTCTATCAAAACATTTGGCTGACCTTCCCATAAAGATGTTTGTATAAATAATTTACAATACTTAATATAATTTAATACATTTTGTAAATTTTTTATAAAGATTACATCTTTATCTATCTTATTTGTTTTGACAAAATTTTTTAATTTTTTTTCTAAATGACCCTCACCAATTAATACTAAAAATAATTTTTTGTTATATTTTTTTTTTATTTCAATAAAAGATTTTAATAACATCAAATGATTCTTTTGCTCCGTTAGTCGACCTATAGACAAAATATAATCGTTTTTATTTAATATTTTGTTTTTCTTAATTGGTTTTTTTGATTTTTTATAAAAATCTTTATCCACAATAGCATTATTTATTTTTATAACCTTATAGGATGGTACCTTAAATAACCGTAATTCTTTAAAAATATTATCACTAATACAAAAAAATAAATCTGCATATCTTAAAAAAAAATTTGTTAAGAAAATAATTGGATAACTAGTTTTGTTTGCAGTGCTATGAAGATTTATTTTAACATTTGATGGTCTTAAAAATAACTTTGCCTTAATAAAATTCATTTTTTTAAAAAAACACAACAGAAGCGAAATATGAAGCAACGAAGAAAATATTATATCGGGCTTAGTATTATTAATAATTTTTAAAATTGAAAAAATAGAATATTTTAATTTTTTTTTATTTAAATCTATAATTTTAACTTTTCTATCAATATTTTTTTTTAAAATACCTTTAGCTGACAAACATATTATTTTAACATTTATATCATTTTTACTTAGATAATTAGCATAATTTATGAGATTTTTTTCTGCTCCTCCAACTTTCAGATTATGTAAAAAAAAAAAAATATTTTTTTTCATCTTAAAAATTTTTATTTAAAAAGTTAGTAAAATCTTTTTGAAACCTTTCTTGTGAAAAATTTTTTACTGCATTCTCATATGACTTATTAATAAATTTATTATAATTTTTTTGACGATCTAAAAAATATTTAATTGACTGTTTTAAAGAATTATAATCATTAGACTTGAAAATTTTAGAACTAGACTTATTTAAATAAATTCTAGTCCCACATGTATCGCTACAAACAACTGGCCTACCCAAACCCTGAGCCTCCAATATACTAATTGCTGCGGGCTCAGAATGTGATGGCAAAACAAATAAATTGCATTGTTCATACTCTTTTTCTATAGTTTTAAATTTAATATTAGTCTTTATTTTGCATGTATTTGTTAAATTTTTATTTTTAATATAGTTTTTAATAAAATTAAAATTTTTAATATGTTCTTGATTAGAAACTTCTCCAATAATTGTGAGATGTATTTTATAATTCTTTAATAATTCTGAGAAAACTTTAATTAATAAAAAATGACTTTTTCTTGATTGAAATTTTCCAATCATTAATATTTTATACCTATCTTTGATGTAATTAATTTTTTTTTTTGTTTTAACCAAAAAAGGAATTCTGTATTTTTCTTTAGGTTTTGATAAAATTGGAGAATACCAAGCTGCTCTAAATATGAATCTAGCTGTAATAGACTCGCAATATTTTAAGCATGAGATAAAATTATTATATTTTAGTAAAGGTGTTTGATCATAGTAAACAATTTTACAACCAAATATTTTTGATAAAATACTTACAAAATAAAGTAAAGGCCTAGAATAAACTCTAAGTATAATCAAATCTGGTTTTATCTTTTCAATTTTTTTATAAAGATCTAAAATTTTTGGAAAATATAATGTGTCAAATCTTAAATTAAAAAAAGATTGGATTTTTTTTGATATATTACTTTGAGTAAGCACTTGTGGTATTACATATGAATAATCTTCTATACCCCCTTTATACAAAGCTATAAAAAAAACTCTATTTTTTTTTAATAGATATCTAATCATGTAGTATTGATTGGTGTGAAAGCGTGGTGCTATGAATAATATTTTTTTCATTTTTTTAAAAAATTTTTAATTTGTAAATTTGACATGATGACAAGGCAATAAAATGACGAATTTTTATAAGATACAATCTTGTTATCTTTATGAACAGACTCTTTCAATTTTTTAATGTTAATTGGTTTTATTTTTTTTTTAAATATTCTATTTAGGGTTATTTGTTTAAATATAAATTTATTAATATTCTTTGAACCAATATGAAATAATTCAAAATTATGATTATTACTAAAAGATTCAGTCAATTTTGATATCATTTTGTAATTGTAATGCCTATATCCATGAAACAAATATGTATAAAGACAACTTTCAGAGGGAAAGAGATGAACTTGTATAAATTTTTTCTTTTTCTTATTTAAAAATTCACTAATTTTTTTAAAAAAAATTAAATCTTTTTCAAAATGTTCAATCGCACTTTGTGTAAAAAGAAAATTTACTTTGTCCAAATATAAATCAACATTATTTGCATCATCTAAGTAAAAAACTTTATCTTTTCTTTTTTGAAAATTTCTATTTTTTATGTCTATGCCTATATATTTAAATTTTGTTGATTTTGATATTTTTTTTAAAAAATCAAAATATCTTCCAGTTCCACACCCAACTTCTAAAATTCTTAAGTCATTCTTTAAATTTTTATTAATTTCATTCCAGTTAATTGATTGCCAAAAAATATTACAAATTAATCTTATTGGGGACTGAGTTTTAAAGAATTTATTTTTTATGATTAATTTATTATTAATATAAAATTTTTTTAAGTTAATTCTGTTTGCTATATTACTATTAAATTGAATATTTATAAAAGATAAAAAAAACCAAATAATTTTTTCAACTATGTTTAATTTTTTATCTCCAGAAAAATTTTTAAATTCATTAGAAAAATTTTTCATCTATTTAATCTATATTTTTTAAATAATTTTTTTAAGAGAAATAAAAATTTTGAAGGTAATAATAGTAAAAATAAAAATAAATAATAATTTCTACGATTAATAAAATTTTTTTTTTCTTTAAATATTAATTTAAAATTTTTCACTTTGTATCCAGGAAAAATAAGTTGATTTAAAATTAACGATTTTAAATGATAATCATAATATCTTTTTTCCATAAACTTATTAAACCTTTTAAAAACATACTGCCTAGTATGTAAAGTTATAGGGGCATATTTTACTAAATTATGTCCTTTAGTAACATTATTAGATTCAAAAGAACAGTATGCTATTTTTTTATTAATAAACATTTCATAAAAATTATTTTTAAAATAAACATCTGTAGCAGAGCTATACCAATACTTGGGACTTTTGAAATATTTTAGAAATTCTATATAAAATATTTTTTTTTTCACATCTATGGTATCTAAATGTCCTTTACCACCATTATACCGAGGATGATCATCGGAATATAAGTATTTTGAATTAATGAATTTTTTTGTTTTAAAACTTAATTTTTTTCTATTTTTTGATAAAATATTAAATGAAAAGCTCCAAACTTCACTGTTTTTAGCTATTGTTGTCTCAATGATTTTTTTTACATTAGGTAGTAAATAATCATCAGAGTCTAATATCATAATATAGTCTCCATTAATTTTTTTTAAAACCTTTGAGTAAAACATAGCTCCTGGTTGACCATAATTTCTATCTAACTTTAAATATTTAATGTGATTATATTTTTTAATAACTTTTTCTGTATTATCTGTAGATCCATCATCAATTATATAATGTTCAAAATTTTTGAAATTTTGCTTTAATACCGACTCTATATTTTTTGATAAAAATTGTGATCTATTATATGTGCAAGTTATAAAACTCAATTTCATTTAATCTTTTTGAATAAATTTTCTGCAATAATATCTACTTTTGTAAAATTACCTTTTTTTTTTAGGTTTTTAATTAATTTTGATTGAAACCTAGATGGATGAAAAATATCTATACTTACATATGTATTATTAAATTTTTCTTTTGCTGCCTGATACAAATTATGCAGTGCTGCTTTTGAAAGGTGTAAAGCATATAATTAGCTTTACCACTTTTATATGAGGAAGATCCTATTAAAATTATTTTAACTTTTTTGTTAACCTTACTATTAATATAAAATTTAATAATTTCCCAATTTGGTAAAAAGTTTACATCGTACACTTTCTTATAGTTGTCACTATTTGATCCTAACACACCAGCAAAATTAATTACAATATCTGGATTCACTTTTGATAAAACTTTGTGGACTTGTCTAGGGCTATTTATTTTAGAAAAATTAATTTGCTTTTTCGTAAACGAGGTAACTAAGTAATCTTTTTTTAAAAATAATTTAGTTTTTTTTGCTAGAGTACTATTTGATCCAAATATTAAAACTCTTTTCATCAAATAATTGGGTCTACTCTAAAAGTATCTGCCTCATAGTCTTTTCCACCTCTAAGCCCTGAACTAAAAACTACAAAGCTATTTCCATCATTTCCTATTTTTAAAGTATGAATTTCTAACGGTGGTGTTGATATTAAATCACCTTTTTTTAAATATACTACTTTTGGTTCTTCTTCAGACCCAACATTCTTATACCAATATTCCATTGACCCAGATATCATCAACATATGTTGAGTTGTCTCTTTGTGATAATGGTTTCCTCTTATTACATTTGGTTCAGAATCTATTTGGGCAACATGATGAATGTCTTCTTTATAAAATATATCTGTAATTATCCCTCTATCATCTCTAAATATTTCTAATGGTGCTCTTTGCTCTTTGTAAATATTTCTTACTATCATAAAATTATAAATCTAAAAATTTTAAATTCTTATTAAGTTTTTTTAATTTCTTCTTTAATATGTTTGATATATTCCAAGATAATATAATAGCAACAATTTTTATATTTATGTTTTTTAACTTTTCATCAGCAAAAATAGGTATTCGAGTTTTAGGTGTCAATTTTCCTATTTTAAATTTTGATGCATCAGTTATAAAATCTATAATTTTGTTATCTAGCTCAAAATAACATAAAAAAGTATTTGCTTTTGCTGCTGCGCCAATACCAATTATTTTGTAGTTTTGTTTTTTGAAATAATCTATTTTTTTGTGAAGTATTTTTTTTTTATTCTGTAATTTTGCATTAATATTTTGGTATATACTTTTTTTAAATAGTCCAAATTTTATCTCTCTATTAATCCCAGAATTTATTTTTTTTTTTTTTTTTTTTTTAAATTTAATTTTTTTTTTTTTATTTATTTTTTAAGAT
>Ga0181555_1004821_pt1 | contig 10217 bp, 7 predicted proteins | sample 011ome_15_FD_145601 | JGI IMG/M metagenome (GOLD analysis project Ga0181555, IMG submission 145601) | Coastal salt marsh microbial communities from the Groves Creek Marsh, Skidaway Island, Georgia - 011504AT metaG (spades assembly) | ecosystem: Environmental > Aquatic > Marine > Intertidal zone >...
CAATTCATTTTTATCAAACATTGGCAAACCTTGGCCTGGATCAAAGATGAAGGGTATTTGTTTACTAAAGCACTCTTGGGCATGCTGAATCATGGCGTCCCTCCCATCAGGTGCGATAATCGCCAAATCAATTTTATCTGTTACATTTATAACCAAATTTTGGTGTGCCTCTGTCATCGCGCCTGGATGAAATGCTGTAATTTGATTATCATCTTGATCCGTAGTTATAAAAGCTTGAGCGGTAAACATGCCACTAATTTGTTTCATGTATTTTTTGGAAATACCCACACTTTCAAGCCATTTTTTATAGTGATCAAAATCATCGCCGTATGTTGCCATTATGAGCGGATTAGATCTTAGTAATTTGAGATTGTAAGCAATATTACCAGCTGTCCCCCCGAAATTTTTTTTCATTTCAGGCACGTAGAAACAAATATTAAGATTATGAATTTGATCAGGCAAAATGTGATTTCTAAATTTATCTTGAAAGACCATGATGGAATCATAGGCTATGGATCCACAAATCAGTATATTTTTCATAAGGGTTTAAGAACGACTAAAAAGACAATTAAAATTAAAATTACAACCGGAAACTCATTAAACCATCGAAAGTAAATATGAGTATGCCCATTTTTATTTTGCTTAAACGCGTTGAGGTACTTTAAGCAAAGTAAGTGGTAGAAAATTAAAATGATCACGAGGGCGCTTTTAATATGTAACCATAAGCCATCAAACCCATAATCAAGCCAAAGCCATAACCCAAAGATGATAGTTAAAATTCCTCCGGGCGTCATTATTCCATAAAAAAGTTTTCTCTCCATAACAAGAAAACGTTCATGACTTATTTTGTCCTTTGACATTGCGTGGTAAACAAATAATCGTGGAAGATAAAAGAGCCCCGCAAACCAAGTTACCATAAAAATTATATGAAATGACTTTATCCAAAGCATGAACTATCTCTTAATTTAGTGTCTTACCATTATACATTTAGTTGGCAGAATTATTGCTGAACAGCCTTATAACGTTGTAAGGACACAACTGCCATGGTATTCTTTTACATAATCTAATTTACAGATCTAATGAACGCTCCATTATCAACTGAATTACTTAAATCCTCATCTTTTAACGTATCTCGTTTAAGAGAAATCCCTTACAACTACACATCATTTTCAGATAAAGAAATTGTTATTCGTTTTTTAGGGGAAGAGATATGGCATATCATCTCTGAGCTCCGAGGAGAGAGAAAAACCGGTCGTTCGGCCAGGATGTTATTCGAAGTATTAGGTGATCTATGGGTGGTATCGCGAAATCCATATTTACAGGATGATTTGCTTGAAAATCCTAAGAGATTAAAGCTTCTAATTGAAGCAATGCATCATCGTGTCCAAGCTATTGAAGACAGAAGTTTTGGTAACATGAAGGTCGCTCAGCTAAGTAAGGCGGCAGTTGCTGCGATTGCTAAGTTTGAGACTGAATTCAAACAAACTAAGAATTTACGTAAGAAAGTTTTAGCAAAGCTAAAGAAATATACACACAAACATAATATTCAATTTGATGGTTTAGCTCGAGTCTCTCATGTAACCGATGCAACAGACTGGCGGGTTGAGTTTCCATTCGTTGTTATCCATCCTGACAAAGAGCAAGAAATAGCAAGTATTGTTAAAGCACTGATTGAGCTTGAGCTAACAATTATTCCTCGTGGAGGTGGAACTGGCTACACTGGAGGGGCAGTTCCTTTAACTCCTATGTCAGCAGTCATTAACACAGAAAAATTAGATTCTATTGGTGTTGTGGAGTATAAGAACTTACCGGGTGTTGTGGGCGCAGTTCCAACAGTTTATTGTGAGGCTGGTGTTGTCACAAGACGGGCTATGGAGTTAGCTTCTAATTCTGGACTGGAATTTGCCACCGACCCGACATCTGCAGATGCCTCCTGTATTGGTGGCAATGTTGCAATGAATGCGGGTGGTAAGAAAGCCGTATTATGGGGAACAGCGCTTGATAACCTTGCTTCATGGAAAATGGTTGACCCAAATGGGAATTGGCTCGAAATCGAGCGCCTAGACCATAACCTCGGTAAGATTCACGATGTTGATTTGGCGCGTTTTAGAATCACAAAGTATAAACAGGATGGAGTTAGTCCAATAGAAGATCCAGAGATTCTGGAGATACCAGGCCGTAATTTTAGAAAAATTGGACTCGGTAAAGACGTTACAGATAAATTTTTAAGTGGTTTACCTGGTATTCAAAAAGAGGGTTGTGATGGGCTAATTACTTCAGCAACCTTTATTCTCCATAAAATGCCTCAACACATTCGCACGGTTTGTTTAGAATTTTTTGGCAATATATCGCACGCGGTACCCTCAATTGTAGAGATAAAAAATTACTTAGATCAGTCTGAGGATGTTTTACTAGCGGGTTTGGAACACTTAGACGAGCGATACATTAAAGCGGTTGGGTACAGTACCAAAGCTGCCCGGGTTGCGAGACCTAAAATGATTCTTATTGCAGATATTGCAAGCGATAGCGAATCCAAAGTGGGCGAGGCAGCGTCAAAAATGGTTCAGCTTGCAAATGTAAGAGATGGCGAGGGATTTATTGCAGTATCTCCAGAGTCAAGGAAGCGTTTTTGGTTGGACAGAGCTAGAACAGCAGCAATTGCTAAACATACCAACGCATTCAAGATCAACGAAGACGTAGTTATTCCTCTAGATAAACTGGGTGAATACTCAAATGGTATTGATAGGTTAAATATTGAGTTATCTATTCAAAATAAGTTAAAACTCACGGATGAACTTATTAACTTTATGAATACCAATTTAGAGTTTTTAAATGATGACAGTGTTGATCAAGAGTTAGTAAAATCCAAAAAACAGCAAGCAGTTTCGCTGCTTAAAAATACCCAGCAAAAATGGGTATATTATTTTAAAAATCTGGATGAATCATTAGAGAGTCTCAACGAATTTAGTGAGCATCACTTAAATTACAGAAATTTATTTGAGTTAATTCAATCCTACGAGCTCCGAATCTCTTGGAAAAAAGAATTAAAAGAACCACTGGAAGAAATTTTTTCCGGTCGCGAATTCACAACTATTTTGCAGAAAATATATGATCTGCATAAGCAGGTTTTAAAATCTCGGGTCTTTATTGCACTTCACATGCATGCAGGAGATGGCAATGTACATACAAACATTCCTGTCAACTCAGATGACTATGAAATGTTACAAGATGCGCAAAAGGCAGTGGTTAGGGTTATGGCTCTTGCAAAGCAGCTTAATGGAGTTATATCTGGCGAGCATGGTATTGGTATTACGAAAATGGAGTTTTTAGATGAGTTTACAATCAATACTTTTGCCGAATACAAAGCCAAGATAGATCCTGAGGGAAGGTTTAATAAAGGCAAGCTCCTCCCAGGGTCTGGATTGGATAATGCTTACACACCAAGTTTTGGATTATTGGATCAAGAGTCCATCATAATGGAAGAGTCTGCGATGAAAGGCATAGCGGATTCAATTAGTGATTGTATGCGTTGTGGCAAATGTAAACCAGATTGCACAACCCATGTTCCTCGAGCAAATCTTCTTTATAGCCCAAGAAATAAAATTTTAGCCACTTCATTGCTGATAGAAGCCTTCTTATATGAAGAGCAAACAAGACGAGGTATATCAATTAAGCATTTTGATGAATTTAACGATGTGGCAGATCATTGCACAGTCTGTCATAAGTGCCTGAATCCTTGTCCGGTAAATATTGACTATGGAGATGTTTCAATTGCCATGAGAAATTTTCTTAGGGAGCAGGGTAAAAAACATTTTAGCTTTGGTACCTCATTGGCAATTAATTATTTAAACCTTAAGGATCCATTAACGATCAAAATAATGAAAAAGATTATGATCGATTATGGTTATAAAATTCAAAGAGCAGGGCACAATTTTTTTAAAAAAATTAAACTTGGAAGTCTCTTTAAAAAAAATCCCCCATCTACAGTCGGAAAGGGCTCGGTAGTAACACAAGTAATTCATTTTATGAATCGACCCATGCCAAAAAGTATGCCGACTAAGACCTCTAGAGGGCTTTTGGGTATTGAGGATGATCGCATTGTGCCTGTTATTCGCGATCCAATGAAGATGAATGATGACTCTGAGGCTGTTTTCTATTTCCCAGGCTGTGGTTCTGAAAGATTATTTTCTCAAGTGGGGTTGGCGACACAAGCAATGCTTTATGAGGTTGGAGCAATAACTGTATTACCTCCAGGCTATTTATGTTGTGGTTATCCTCAGACATCTTCTGGAGATGAGGAAAAGGGTCAGCAAATCAGCGCTGATAATCGGGTACAGTTTCATCGTGTTGCTAATACATTAAATTATTTGGATATTAAAACTGTGGTTGTGTCTTGTGGTACATGCATGGATCAATTGATGAAGTATGAGTTTGATAAGATTTTTCCAGGATGCCGGTTACTGGATATTCATGAATATTTAATGGAAAAAAATATAAAGATACAGGGCCTTGAGGGCCAGACTTATATGTACCACGATCCATGCCATTCACCAATGAAGACTTATGATCCTGGTAAAGTGACAAATAGCTTACTTGGACAAGAAACATTGATATCGGATCGCTGTTGTGGGGAGTCTGGTACTTTTGCTGCGGGCAGGCCAGATATTGCGTCTCAAGTGAAAATGCGAAAACAAGAGGAGATCGAAAAAAACCTTAAGACTTTAGATTCGGCTACTAATGCATTACCAACAAAAATACTGACATCTTGCCCATCATGCCTCCAAGGGCTTTCAAGGTATGGTGATGACACAAATACTGAAGCTGACTATATTGTTGTAGAGATTGCAAAACATGTATTAGGTGAGCAATGGCTTGAACAATATGTCGATAAAGCAAAAAATGGAGGAATTGAAAAAATTCTTCTATAGTTATATGAAAGGTATTAAAACTGTGCCGACTGCACCTTGGAAAAATCTTGTTATGACCCTCTCGGTTTTTTCTGAAAGGGTGTACGCAAAATAGTCCGTTCGGCCGATCATTTTTCCAAACTCTCGCTCAAAAGATAAATTTGATACATCTTCCTTGATTTCATTAGTCACCAAAAAAAGCTTACCTGAACTATCTTTTTTTGTTGAAAGCATCCAAACAACAATTTCAAAATTACGTGCTAGATTATAGAGGTTCTGGGGTTCAATCGAGTCGACAATATAGAATTCTGTTTTCCCCCCATGTGCCTCAAGAATCATAGTATAGAGCCCTGCAATTAGCGATAAGACTCGATCTCCCTCAAAGTTTTCATCGAAGGCTTGATATATTGCATCAAAATCTCGCTTGTAATTAATACCCTCAATATTCCATTTATGTTTTGGGTTGCTAAAAAAATAAATTGCTGCCTGTTCTGGGTTATCAGAGGTTGTTTTCTTTAGCTCCCTGGGGTTTTTTTTATAGAGTTTTATCATTAATGTCTTGAGACTTTCAAAGTTTTCTCTTATCTCATAATCTGCCATACGGTCAAAATCGAGTTTACCCAATTGATTGAAGGAGCCTTTATCGTATTGAGTTGAGTCTTTTCTATCCAGTTTACTGCCGCCACAACCTGAGATAAGAGTCATTGATAAAAGAATAAAAATTATGCGAATCACAAAATTCTTTCTTTTGGAAAAATCAATTTAAAAGTACTTCCTTGATTGAGGTTGCTTTTGATTTCCAATCTCCCATTATGCTGCGTGATAACGTTTTTAACTATTGATAAGCCAAGACCCGTGCCACCCGTATCTCGACTTCTGTCAGCATCAATCCTATAAAAGCGCTCTGTGATTCTTGATAAATGTGTTTTGGAGATTCCAATACCACTATCTTTGACAGTGAAAGTCGGTTGCATAGCCTCAATATCCCAAGTTACTCTTATTTCTTTGTTCACTTCACTATACCTTATCGCATTGGTTATCAAGTTCATAAAAGCACTCTCAACTTCTATGGCTGATCCTTTAAGATTTATTTTCTTGTTAATACTAAAATTTATTTGATGTTCTTTCTTGTCAATTAACGCTATTTCATTTTTGATTTTTTTAAATAAATTATATACATCAATCTTATCATCCCGGTTTTGCAACTGATTACTTTCAACATTTGATAGTAACAAGAGGTCGTCAAGTAATTTTTTCATTCTTAATGCTTGATTCGACATTATGCTAAATATTTGAAGTGTTTCTTTATCAATTTTAGCTTTATTACTTTCAAGGGTCTCAAGAAAACCCACTATGACTGTCAAAGGGGTTTTTAACTCATGGGAAAAGTTTGAAACAAATTCTTTACGAATTTTTTCATTAGAAATGAGCTGACTGATATCTCGGCAAGTGATGAGGCGCATATTATTCCGAAAGGGTGTGACTTTAATCTCAATGGTCTTTCGTGTATCTTGATCTAAAATTTTTACCGTCTCATCATATTCCCCTATTTCTAAGTAGTCACTAAAAGCTGTATTTCTAAAGACATAATTTATGGGTTGTTTGTAATTTTTTTTTAAATTAATTTTAAGCATTGATTGCGCAGGTTTGTTGCACCATAAAATTTCATTATTTTGGTTAATTGCGATGACGCCATCAAGCATAGCCTCGGCAGCGGCAATAAATTGCTCTAATGTGAGATTTAATTCTTTCTTTGATTTCTCCTCAAGACGAGATAATTTATAAAGTTTTGAAAAAATTTCGGACCAAACTCCATAGCCTTCAGGAATATCATGAATGTTATTTGTGTTTAGCCAAATATTTAATTTGTGGGCCCAATAACTCTGAAAAACAAACCCTACGGCTGATGCAAAACAGATAAGATATACTGCAATATCAAAGCTAAAAATTTTATAAAAAATAAAAAATGAAAAGCTTAAGAAAAAGATTAACGTAATGATCTTTTTCAATAGCTTAGTCCTAATATGTTCATGAAATAAAATTAATCCTCGTTGAAACGGTATCCAAGTCCACGCACGGTCTGAATTTTTTGATCATCCCCAGAATTTTTAAGACAATCACGTAATCTTTTGATGTGCACATCGACAGTGCGATCATCTATAACAGATTGGTTACCCCAAACCTTATCCAATATCTGGTTGCGACTGAAGATAATGTCAGGATTCCTCATAAAGAAATATAGTAGCTTAAACTCTGTTGGACCGATATTTATCTTTTTTTCATGGCTTTTTAAAATCAGTTTGTTAGGGTCCAAGAATAGATTTTTATGCATGATTGGTTCTTTGACTTGCTCCGGAGCTTTTCGACGTAAAACAGCTTTTATACGGGCAATGAGTTCCTTAGGGCTAAATGGTTTTGTCATGTAATCATCTGCGCCAACATTTAAACCTTGGAGTTTATTATCCTCTTCACTCTTTGCGGTGAGCATAATAATGGGAATCTTTTTTGTTGAGGAGTTCATTTTTAATCGCTTTGCGAACTCTATACCATCCATGCCCGGCAACATCCAATCAAGTACAATTAAATCTGGAATTGCTTCGCCCACAATCTTTTCTGCAAATTCTGCATTGATTGCTCGCATTGGATTAAATCCAGATTGTTTTAAATTAATGGCAATTAATTCAAGGATTGACTCTTCGTCCTCAACAATTAATATGTTGGCTGGCATGATTGCTCCTTATAAAATCATAAATATTATGACATTTATATGACAAAAATATGACATTATTTTTTAGATATATTTTTTGAAGTTGCTAATATTGACAGAATCAATTAATGTTAAAAAATATTAATTTTTTAAGAGATGTTGATTATGAGTATACTTGATAGAGAAAATATTGTTGCTGATGCGTCCTATAATAGGTGGTTAGTGCCACCCGCAGCGCTGCTTATTCATCTATCAATTGGTATGATATATGGGTTTAGTGTGTTTTGGCCGGCAAAAGGTAATGGCCTGCTGAACCTTATTGGCTCTCAATGCGATGCATTGCAAACTTCTCTTTTAGATCGATTGTTTATCACCTCTTGTGATTGGTTGCTAAGTGATGTGGTCTGGACTTTTTCAATAGCTATTGTATGTTTAGGCCTCGCCGCAGCTATTTTTGGGCATTGGCTGGAGCGTGCTGGACCAAGAAAAGCTGGATTTGCAGCAGCAGTCCTATGGGGGGGCGGGCTGATTATTTCATCATTTGGTGTAGCATCCCACCAGCTATGGTTAATTTGGCTTGGCGCTGGTGTCATTGGTGGAATTGGTCTTGGTTTAGGTTATATTTCTCCAGTTTCAACCTTAATCAAATGGTTTCCTGATCGACGTGGTTTAGCTACTGGGATGGCTATCATGGGTTTTGGCGGTGGCGCGATGATTGGAACACCCGCAGCGGCCTATCTGATTGATGCTTTTGGTGTTGGAAATGCTCTTTTATATATGGGTTGCTTCTATTTTATTGCCATGACAATTGGTGCATTTGGCTATAGAGTTCCCCCTGCCGATTTTAAGGTTGAGGGAAAGAGTGTTGTTAAGAAAGATACTGCAATGATTGCAAAAGGACATGTTCATGTGAGTCATGCCCATAAAACATACCAATTTTGGCTCTTATGGGGTGTTTTATGCCTTAACGTCTCTGCGGGGATAGGTGTTCTAGCTGTTGCAAAACCTATGTTTCAAGAGATTGCAGCACAAAATTTTTCTGCTAGTGAGATAGGAGCAATTGCGGGAGGATTTGTGGCTCTGTTATCCCTTGCTAATATCATAGGACGCATTATCTGGGCCTCTTCTTCAGATTACTTGGGGCGTAAATTAACTTATGCGATATTTTTTAGTTTTGGAACGCTTTTATATTTTTCGGCCCCATGGGCAGGACTTAATCAATACATAGCGTTATTTGTTTTAATTAATCTCGTGATTTTAACTATGTATGGGGGAGGTTTTGCAACGATACCTGCGTATCTTGCAGATATTTTTGGCACGCAGCATGTTGGTGCCATTCATGGAAGATTGCTAACTGCATGGGCAACTGCCGGGATATTGGGCCCTGCAATCATGTCTTATGTAAGGGAGTATCAACTGCAAGCTGGTGTTCCTCAGGCAGAGGCATATAACTCAAGTTTCACCATGCTTGCTTTATTACTTGTATTAGGTTTTGTGTTGAATTACTTTGTAAAACCTTTAGATAATAAACATTTTATGACTGAGTCTGAATTGGCTAAAGAAAAAGAGGTTGCCGCTAAAAAAGATGCTGCTAATAAGTTAATTGGTAAAGGAGGGAACTCCAATTCAGCTTTACAAAAAATTATCTTACCCTTCGCTTGGGTAGTGGTTGGCGTGCCTTTGGCTTACGGTATTTCAAATGCTCTACAAAAAGGTATAATCATTTTCCAATAAGTTAATGGGTATTACTTTTAATGGGTATCAACGTAGGAATCATTTCATCAAGATTTAACCAACCGGTAGTTGTTGAGCTTTTGCAGGCGTGTTTAGATAAGCTGAAAGAGCAGGGATTTAAGTCAAACCAAATTTTTCACCAAACTGTGCCTGGCGCACTAGAAATTCCCCTCGCGCTCGATCTCCTTGCTTTAACTAAACGCTATGAGGTACTCATTGCAATTGGTGCTGTCATTCGTGGTGAAACATATCATTTTGAAGTAGTTTCAGATCAGTCGGCTGCTGGATTAATGCAGGTTCAACTTAACCATCATATACCTGTCATTAATGGCATTATAACTACAAATAATGAAGAGCAAGCTTATGCTAGAACAAAAGTTAAAGGAGAAGAGGTAGCAATGGTCGCGATTGAGATGGCAACACTATCTGGAATGATAAAAAATGGGTAGTGATACAAAAAAAAAGATAAATAACCGACGTAAATCTCGAGAACTAATCATGAAAAGTATTTATCGCGGCTTGGTGAATCAATTTGATGTTTTGCAAATCAAGAAAGATATTCAGGAAGATCCAGATTTTATAAGAGCTGATGAGGATTTTTATAATAAAACATTCGTTGGTGTCGTAGATAATTTTGATTTATTAAAAGAAGAAATATGTACTTATTTAGATAGAGATTATAAAGAATTAAGCCCAATAGAGTTATCGATTATTTTTTCTGCTTTATATGAATTAAAGTTTCATATCGAAGTACCCTACAAGGTTGTAATAAATGAGGCGATTGAAGTAGCAAAATCCTTTGGTGGCAGTGATGGTTTTAAGTTTATTAATGGAGTTTTAAATAAGGCAGCAAAACAAAATAGAATCCA
>Ga0181555_1004822_pt1 | contig 10217 bp, 6 predicted proteins | sample 011ome_15_FD_145601 | JGI IMG/M metagenome (GOLD analysis project Ga0181555, IMG submission 145601) | Coastal salt marsh microbial communities from the Groves Creek Marsh, Skidaway Island, Georgia - 011504AT metaG (spades assembly) | ecosystem: Environmental > Aquatic > Marine > Intertidal zone >...
TTTCAAGGTAACTACAAAGAGTCTGATCAAACTAACCCAATTAATGCATATGGAGTTTCAAAATTGGCAGGAGAAAAAGCTGTGCAAAGTTTTGCAAAAAAATATGTCATTATTAGGACATCTTGGCTTTATAGTCACCTAGAAACAGAACATAATTTTTTACAAAAATTGAATAAAATTCTTCAAAAAAATTTTCAGGTTGTTTATGGTGCTGATGATATTATTGGATCTCCAACATCTTGCATTAGTCTTGCTGAAGGGATCAAGATAGTATTGCAAAATAGTGATAAAGTTGATTCTATCAATAGAATATTTCACTTTTCAGACCTAGGTGCAGTTTCAAGATTTGAGTTTGTAAAAGAGATCACCTTGCTAATTAATAAGAAATTTAACTTGAAGAATAGTGCTCAACCAGTTAAAAACAATTTTTTTAAATTAGTAGCTCCAAGACCAAATAACTCAAGTTTGGATTGTAATTTATTCTGCAATACATTTAAATACACCCCCATTGACTGGAAAACCTCTCTGTCTAATACTATTAAACAACTATGAAAGGTATAATTCTTGCCGGGGGATCTGGGACTCGTTTACACCCCCTTACCGCTGCAATCTCAAAGCAACTACTACCTGTTTTTGATAAGCCCATGATTTTCTATCCATTGTCTACACTTATTTCCATGGGAATTAGAGAAGTATTAGTGATTTCTAGCCCGTCACAATTAAATTTCTTTAAACAGCTATTAGGCGATGGTAAGAATTTTGGTGTTGAGATTTCTTATGCCATTCAAGAAAAACCAAATGGGATAGCTGAGGCTCTGATCATTGGAGAGAAATTTATAAATAATGATGATTGCACTCTAATATTAGGTGATAACATATTCCTATCTAACAATCTTAATTCATCCCTTACCAAATCATTTAAATCTGGAGCAACTATTTTTACTGTTGAGGTTGATGATCCTGAAAGATATGGGGTCTTAGAAATAAGAGATAATCAACCTTATAGGATAATTGAGAAGCCGCAAACATTTATATCTAAGCTAGCGGTAACCGGATTATATTTTTATGATACCGAGGCTGTAGAGATTTGCAAATCACTAAAACCATCTGCAAGAGGAGAGATTGAAATTTCAGAGTTGAATAGCAAGTACTTAAAAAACAATGCACTTAATGTTGTTAAAATGGATTCAACATCAATATGGATGGATGCAGGAACTTTTGATTCTTTGTTAGATGCTTCGAATCTAATTTGCTCTATGCAAAACCGAAAAGGCAGCTTGTTAGGCTCTCCTGAGCTAGAATCACTCAAACAAGGATTTCTCTCCAAAGAGAGCTTTATTCAAAATATTAGCCCAAATATTGAAAATAATTATCACTCAAGATTGAAGTTAATAGCTGAAGGTATTTAAAATATCTTCTATCTCACTTAATCATATGAAAATTTAAGTCTAGAATATATAATTGATTATAATAATCTGATTAAATTTAACCTTTAAAGTTTATAGCTTTAAATGCATAGAGATAAAAATGCCTATACCGACTAAAATCCAAAATCTTTCATTTTTCATAATTTTTCTTTCATGCTTGTCTTTTAGCCTATCAGCTCAAGTAGCACTTATGGAAGCAAGCAATGAGCTAGATGAAGATTTTTTAAAAAGCTTACCTAAAGAACTTCAGGAAGAAATTGGTCAAGAAGACGAAGGCACAAAGAAAGAAATTGACAAGCTGTTGAATACCAAGACTTCAGCATTAAAAAATAAAGAAGCTCTTCAACTTATTAAAAAGCAGCTCGAAAGCCTTGAAAATAGAATGAATGTTGATAATACAAATGACGATGTTAATCAGCTTAAAAGGTTTGGACTATCTTTTTTCAATTCTATTCAGTCTACGTTTATGCCAGTTAACGTTCCAAATTTTGATAGCGATTATGTATTAGATGTTGGAGATAAGATCACAATTAATTTAGTTGGAAGCAAGTCAAAAATCTATAATGATCAAATCATTGAAAGAGATGGATCGATCTCACTCAAAGATTTTGGAAAGATATATTTAGCTGGCCAAAAATTTTCTCAAGCTCAAAATATAGTCGAAAAATTTTTTCTAGAAAAAACAGTTGGTAACGAAGTTTTTATAACTTTAACAGAAGTTAGAGATGTGCAAGTTATTATGCTTGGCTCAATAGAAAATCCAGGGGTTTATACCATTTCAGGTGGTTCTAATGTTCTGCATGCTCTTAATGTTGCGGGGGGAATTGCAAAGAATGGTTCATATAGATCAATTAAGCTTTTACGTTCGGGCAAAGCTATTAAGACGTTTGATTTATATGAAACAATGATTCGAGGTAATCCAGATATTTTTAATATTAATCTTCGATCTGGAGACACTATATTAGTTGATCCAGTTGGATTTTATGTGCCGATATCTGGGGGTGTTAACAACGAGGCCATATATGATGTTAAAGACGGTGAAACCGTTCAGGATATCATTTCTTTTGCTGGAGGGTTTAGCCAAGATACTTATATGGTTGATAAAATTTTTATTGAAAGAGATAATTCTTTCGGAAGAGAGATAATAGAACTAAACAAGACTAATCTTGATCAATTTATTCTTCAGCCTCGTGATTCTGTCAATGTACCAAAATACGTTAAAGAAATTAAAAAAATACCTCAGGTTACATTATCTGGAGCAATTAACAGACCTGGAATATATAATCTTGAAGAAGGCGAAACAATATCTTCACTAATCAAAAGAGCAGGTGGCTATAGGGATGAAGCATATGTTTTTGGAGGAATGTTATACAGAAAGTCTGTTGAAGAAAAATCTAAAGCTTTTGGGCAAAGAATTTATGCAGACACTATAGCATTTCTTGTTTCTAATCTTGGAAAAGGGGGATCAGGTCAATCATTAACTGGCGACTTTCTTAAAATTCTAACGGAAGAATTTAGATCACAGGAATCTATTGCAAGGGTGATCTCAGAGTTTAATATTCAAAAAATTGAATCTAATCAAGCTGCCGACACAATGCTTGAAGACAATGATGTGATTGATATACCTGTTCTTCCTCAACATGTGTATCTCTTTGGTGATTTTAATCAGTCAGTGATTTTGCCTTACAATTCAGATTTTTCAGTAAATGATTATATTGAATTAGCAGCTGGTAAAAAATCTAGTGCAACAAAACATTTAATAATTGTTGATCCAAATGGTATGTCACATTATTTTGAGAAGCCGTTTTTTACTACCTTTTCTGAAAATAGAGATATATATCCTGGAACGATTATCTATCTACCTAGGGAGCTAGGAAAAGTTGAAGGGATTATGTATGCTTCAGCAATTGCACCAATTCTGAGCAGTCTTACTCTTTCATTGGCATCAGTTAATGCAATAAGAAACGATTAGATTGCAATTAGCACTATGGACGAATTGGTCAATGTGACCATAAGATGAAAAATATTAGTAAAAAAAAGATTTTCATTACATTTTGGTGTATTTTTTCATTACCAGTATCTTCTTCAATTGAGGATTATCTATATATTCATTCATCGAGCCCTAGCTTTTCTAATTACGGAACGGTTGGACTTATTCAAATGCCTTCTGCAAGGTTTCACGATTCTGGATCATTAGGATTCAGTTGGAGTAGCATTGATCCTTACATGAGAGGAAGCATCATAGCGTATCCTTTTTCTTGGCTTGAAGTAAGTTACGGCTACACTGACATAGATAACGCACTATATAGCAATAACAAAAGGTTTAGTGGCGATCAATCATATAAAGATAAGGGATTTGATGCAAAGCTAAAAATTTTAGATGAGACTGATATGTTACCAAGTATTGCAGTTGGGATTAGAGATCTTGCGGGAAGTAATAAATTTGAAGCTGAATTTTTTGCATTCTCAAAAAAAATTAAAAATATAGACTATACATTTGGTATTGGTTGGGGTGATTTGTCAGACAAAAGATATTCGAATCCATTGGCTAAAGTATCATCAGAATTTAATAATAGAATAACGAATAAAGAAGGCGGTCAAGGTGGTGAGTTTTCAACTGAGAGGTACTTTCGTGGAAAAATGGGTTTCTTTGGAGGGGCTGAAGTTTTTTTACCCAATCTTAAGGGTCTTCGAGTAAAAATCGAATATGATACAACGCAATACCGAGATGAGGCATTTGGATTGGGGCGAGCAAGTTCTAGATTTGCAACTAGACCTGTAAAAGATACTCAGTCAAGAATAAATTTTGGTTTAGTGTACCCCTTAAGCAGTAACTTAATAATTAAATCAAGCTTCGTAAAAGGAAATACTGTAAGTTTTGGATTTTCATATAGCATGAACTTAGGTAAAAAGAATAAATCTTTAAAAAGATCTGATCCTTATAAAAAAATTCAAGATTCTGAAACTATTAAATCAATAATAAGAGATAATGATTTGTATTATTACAGAGCTTTGCTTCAAAATTTGAAAGAAAGAGATCTTTTATTGCAAAAAGCTTCAAAAAAAGACGATAAAATAACTATTTCATATTCACAATCCACTCATTCAAGTCATACAAGAGCGGCTGGAAGAGTTGCAAGAGTGCTTGATGAAATTAGCCCTGATGAAATCAAAACTTTTGAAATGGTAAATATTAATGCAGGTATGGCTTTGGCAAAGATTGTCATTGATCGTGAATCTTTTTCAAAAAATGCTGATGATGATTTATACAAACTTACCAAGAGAGATATACAGCTATACCCAGATAAATATGAAAATACACAGTATGAATATAATCCAGTCAGTATATTTCCAAAAAATTTCTGGTCACTTGAGCCATCACTTCGCGCTCAGATAGGAGGGCCGGACAACTTTTTGTTCGGAGATTTAAGATTCCTATACACCTCTGAAATTATTTTTTCTCATGGCATAACTCTTAGTACGGATGCCAGTGTAGGAGTTTGGAATAATTTAGGCTCACTTAAACTAAAGTCAGACAGCATCCTTCCTCATGTCAGAACTGATATTGCAGAATACCTAAAGGGAACCAAAGATTTTTCCCTCGATAGATTACAGCTAAATATTTTTAAAAATCCTTATAAAGATTTTTATTATAAATTATCAGGAGGCGTCTTAGAGCCAATGTTCTCTGGTTTTGGAGGCGAAGTTTTATATAGACCTTTTTATAAGGACTTTGCTATTGGTGCTGATATTTATAGAGTTCAGCAAAGAGACTACAATGGGAAATTGGGTCTATTGGATTATAAAACAACTACAGGGCATATTAATTTCTATTATGCTGAGCCAAGATCCAATATACTATTGGCTGTAAAAGGTGGTAAGTTTCTCGCTGGCGATTCCGGAGTAAATATAGACTTTTCAAGATATTTTCCTAGCGGGTTTATTTTGGGAGCATTCTTCTCTAAAACTGATATTAGTGCTAGAGAATTCGGAGAAGGCAGTTTTGATAAGGGCTTCTATTTTGTTGTTCCCTTAGATATTTTTGGTAGAGAGTATTCAAAAAAATCATTTCCTTGGGGCTTGAAGCCTTTGACAAGAGATGGAGCTGCTATTTTAAATCCTGCATTTTATTTATATGGTGTGACCGAGCAAGCAAATTCAAGAGCATTCACTAGAGATTATGATGATTTATATGACTAGGGCCTTATTCCCATTTCTATTTCTGGCATCATGTTCTTTTATTGAGGTTAAAGATTTACCATCTTTGGTGAAAGAAATTACATTTGGAGCGCCAGATATTATTGTAGATAGAAAGTATTACGATGCCATGCCTTATTCCTTTATTAAAGTAAGTTATGGTAAGCGCTATATAGGGATATATACTCTTTCAGATACTGATAATGGACTCTATAAATGGGTAGGTGCTGATAACTCACGTCTGTACACTAAAAATGGCAAAGTTCTTCAATCTATTGGACTAATAAAGAATTTAAAAATTATTAATAAATGGGATTACGACTTTACTCTGAGTTATTTTAAATCTGATAAGCTTATTATGTTAGAGAATCCCACAGCAATGATTGAGATGAGCTCGACTATAAAATATATTGGCGATGAGGAAATCTTTCATATAAGAAATAAAATATCTAAATATTTTGAAGAAGATTTTCAATCAACTGTTATTTCTTGGGGAGGAAAAAATAAGTACTGGATCTCTGAATATGGAAAAGTTCTTAGATCTGTCCAATCAATTCATCCCCATTTAGAAGAGCTAGAGATTACGTTTTTTTATAAGTAAAAAAAAACCTGCGTAAGCAGGTTTTTTTTAATATAAAAGAAAAATTAATCTGATATTTTAGTTCTTGTTGCTGTAGCTGTTGCAGTACCAGTAGATGGAGTGCTAACTGTTACAGGTACTTGCGATACAACATCTGTAGCTGCTTCAAGAGTAACTTCATATGTCTCAATAACCGCATCTACTGCAGGTACGTTTACAACGACGTCTGTTGTATATGTTTCATTACCACCAACATCTCTTTGATACTCGATCACGTAGACTTGATCACCGTCAGCATCAACTGTATTACTATTATCAGCATTAGATAGGGGAGTAGCATTAGTTCCTGGTCTTCTTTGAGTATAGTCTGTTCCAGTAGCTGTATAGGTTTCTGTCGCAGTATTAGCTCTGGTTCTCTGTGTTGAAACTGTAGCTGTTGTTGCGGCAACTGCAGGTGTTTTGACTCTTGTCTGAACTGTAGTTACAGCAGATACATTAGAAGTAACATTGGACTGTGTTGTACTTACATCAACCGTATCAACAACTTCCTCAATGATGTATTCCTCGACTTCCGTTGGAGCTGGTGTTGGAGCTGGTGTTGGAGCCGGTGTTGGAGCTGGTGTTGGAGCCGGTGTTGGAGCCGGTGTTGGAGCTGGTGTTGGAGCTGGTGTTGGAGCTGGTGTTGGAGCTGGTGTTGGAGCCGGTGTTGGAGCCGGTGTAGGTGCAGGACTACTATCTGAGTCAGATGCAGCTGCTATTGCTGCTGCAGCTGCTACAGCTGCTGCAATGGCTCCGGCACTAAGACCGCCTGATGCACTTTTTTTAGCCGCTTCATCTGAACCGGCAGACTTTGGCTCATCATCAGCTATGGCGCTTACCGTAAATATCGGCACAACTAATGCAAGCAAGTAACTTAATTTATTTTTTAATTTAGCCATTTTTTCCTAACTCCTACTATTACTATTATAGAAAACTGTATTATGTATTAAAAGTATCAGTATTGGCAATGTTTTATGCAAAAACTTCAATTTTTTTAACACGCGTATCAACCTTAAAATCAGAGTATATACCATTACTAATCACTTTATCAAAATAAAAAAAACTAACATTTAAATAAAAATAACATAATGATAAAAAAATATGATATATAAAATTGCAACCATAATTTAGATCGATGGGAATGTTACGTTATTTTTTTAATTTTTTACAATAGAATCGCTGTATTTTTTATAATTAATTTAAGATACTCATTTTAAGTTTTCGGGATGTAGCGCAGCCTGGTAGCGCACCTCGCTGGGGGTGAGGTGGTCGTCGGTTCAAATCCGGCCATCCCGACCATTATTGATTGCATTTATATTACTTTGATTTATTTATAACTTCCTCAGCATACCAATTAATTTCAGCTATCATTCCATCAAGTGTTCTTTCATCTGGCCCACCTTCATATGTATTTCTAAACGCAACTATGACTTCCGTTGCGCCTAGTTCTTCGAGTTGCCTTATTCCCTCTGGTGAATAGGCAGCTTCACCCATTACCTGGAATTGATAATTTGGATGATCCAGTGTTCCAAATTCATCTCTGTACTCATTTATTTGATCTATGAGTGTTTTTGTTTCCTCTAAGCTTAATCCAGCGCTTATCCAACCATCTCCAGCTCTTGCAGCCCTTTTTAAAGCAAGCTTTGAATGTCCCCCAATTAATATGGGAACTGGTTTTGTTGGAGCAGGGCAAAGCTTTAGCTCGGGAATATCATAAAACTCTCCTTTGTAAGAGAAATATTCTCCATTCATTAAACCTTTAAGAATATCAATTTGCTCATCCATTCTTTTTCCACGTTTTTCCCAGCGCTCTCCAGTGGCAAGAAAATCCTCGTACCATGGACTCACTCCAATACCAAAATGAAATCTATTATTCGTCATAACGCCTAATGTAGTAACGAACTTAGCAGTTGTAACAGCTTGTCTAGGAGCCAGCTTGTATACTGATGTAGAAAACTCTAATTTATCTGTAACAGCTGCAATTGCTGGAATAATAGAGAATGGCTCCAAAAAGGGAACACCATCCAGGAATTCTCTGCTTCCATCATCATTATATGGATAGGTAGAGTCACATTCTTTTGGATAACATATACTGTCTGGAAATGTGATTGCATCAAAACCAGCAGCTTCGGCTGCCTTGCCTAGCTCCAAGTAAAATGAAGGATCGCACATTGATGGATGATATGAAAAACGCATAATTATTTACCTTTTGGTGAAATTTTATAGAAGCAATATAATAACAACTTAAAAGTAATCGATATATAATGACAGCGTTGTCAAATTAAAAAAATAAATAAATTTTGAAAAATCAGCCACCAACAAATATTCCTGCTAATGACCCTGAACTTAAAGAATGGTTAGATGCTTTGCAAAATATTATTAACGAGGAGGGCAATGATAGAGCCTCATTAATTTTAGGTAAACTTGCATCAAAATTAACCGAATCCGGAACTATTCCAAATTACAACTTAACAACCCCCTTTAGAAATTCAATTCCTGTAAACGAGGAAGCAAAAATGCCTGGAGATCTATTTATGGAGCGGAAGATCAGATCTCTTATTAGATGGAATGCATTAGTTATGGTTCTTCGCGCTAATAAGTCATCAGATGATTTGGGGGGCCACATTGCAACTTTTTCATCATCAGCAACTTTATATGACATTGGATTTAATTATTTTTTTCAAGGTTCAGAAGATAATCAAGAGGATTTAATATACTTTCAAGGCCATTCTTCACCAGGTATATATGCTCGTAGTTTCTTAGAGGGCTATTTGTCTGAGGATGATTTGGATAATTTTAGGCGCGAGGTGGATAAACCAGGCATATCATCATACCCTCATCCTTGGCTTATGCCTGATTATTGGCAATTCCCAACAGTCTCAATGGGCTTAGGTCCAATAATGGGAATCTATCAAGCTAATATTATGAGATACCTTTCATCTAGAGGTCTTGCGCCCAGAAATAACAGAAAGGTTTGGGTCTTCTGTGGAGATGGTGAAATGGATGAGCCAGAATCTAAAGGTGCAATTGGTTTAGCTGGTAGGGAGAAATTAGAAAATTTAATTTTTGTTATAAATTGTAATTTACAACGGTTAGATGGTCCTGTTAGAGGTAACAATAAAATTATTCATGAGCTTGAAAGGGAGTTTAGAGGTTCTGGTTGGAATGTAATCAAGGTTATATGGGGAAGGTTGTGGGATCCAATATTTGCAAGAGATAAAGAGGGAAAACTTCAAGAGCTTATGGATGCTGTTGTTGATGGAGAGCTTCAAAATTTTAAAGCAAAAGGTGGGGCCTATACGAGAGAAAAATTTTTTGGACAAGACCCTGATGTTTTAGAAATGGTTGATGATCTTACAGATGAAGACATTTATAAATTAAATAGGGGAGGGCATGATCCCTATAAAGTTTATGCCGCTTATCATAAGGCAGTAAATACAAAAGGGGCTCCAACGGTAATTCTTGCTTTAACAACCAAAGGTTATGGGACTGGGTCAAGAGAAGCAGATAATACTACTCACCAAGTAAAAAAATTAACTTTAGATAATATTAAATCATTTAGAGATAAATTTGATATTCCGGTTTCAGATAAAGATATTGAAAATTTACCTTATGTGAGGCCGCCAAAAGATTCACCTGAAATACAATATTTGTTAAAAATTAGACAAGGCTTAGGCGGCCCAATACCTAGAAGACGGAGTCATACCAAAAAACTATTGCCACCATCAGAATCTATTTTTCAAAAATACACTCTTGGTTTTGAGGACAAAGAAATTTCTTCCACAATGGGATTTGTAAGAATGATGACAGACATTATAAAAGATAAAAATATTGGAGAGAGAATTGTTCCTATTGTGCCTGATGAGGCAAGAACTTTTGGCATGGAGGGGCTCTTTAGACAAATAGGCATTTATTCTTCTGAGGGTCAAAAATATAAACCTGAAGATGCTGATCAAGTCATGTGGTACAAAGAA
>Ga0181555_1004835_pt1 | contig 10192 bp, 9 predicted proteins | sample 011ome_15_FD_145601 | JGI IMG/M metagenome (GOLD analysis project Ga0181555, IMG submission 145601) | Coastal salt marsh microbial communities from the Groves Creek Marsh, Skidaway Island, Georgia - 011504AT metaG (spades assembly) | ecosystem: Environmental > Aquatic > Marine > Intertidal zone >...
TTTTTAGCTGATATTAAAAATTTCAGAAATTTTGATCTGGTCGAACTGCGAAATGAAAAAAAAACATCAAAATCGCCTAAGATTTTCGCAGTTTTGTATAAAACACTATATTTTTTATTTAAAACCGCCGTTTTTACCACTTTTGGATGATTTTTCATCGCTTCAATCGAAACAAAAGAACCAATAAACGTAATTTCTACATCAAAATAAAAATTTACAATATTTTCAATAGCGGGCGTAACCATAACACAATCACCTAACCAAGTTGGTAGCTCAATTAATAACTTCATCGATAACCTTTAGAGTTTCAGACAAGTTTCTTTCAATAGAAAATTCTTGAGATTTAGATCTGTTATTATCTTGCACTCTTTGTAATGTTTTTTTATCTAAAAATAGTTTGTCAATTTTTTCAACTACAGATAGATCTCGGGGGCTACTCATAATAAATTCACTATCTAATATTTCACAAGCGCCGTTTTGGCGTGTAGTAAACACCGCATTATTAAAATTCATCGCCTCAAGAACAACATTAGAAAATGGTTCATAGTGTGTAGGAAAAAGAAAAATATCACTTATTGCATAAAAGTCATCAACATCATTTCTTGGTCCGGTAAATATCACAATATCATCAATACTTAACTCTTTTGCCATTTGTTGGTAATATTTAATCTTCTTGTCCTTTCCAACAATGAATGCTCTAATGTTGTGGCCTTTAAGTCTAGATACTATTTGTAAAAACTCTTCAACACCTTTTCTTTTAAAGCCACTCCCTACATATAATAAAATCTTTTGCTTATTACCAATCAAAAACTCCTGTGAAAGTTTAGCAAAAGAGGCCTGATAATCAAAATCTTTTAGCTCAACCCCATTGTATACAACGTCAATTTTTGATGGGGCTATACCATATGTATTAATAATTTGATTTTTAATCAATTGAGAATTGGCAATAATTCGCTTTGAATTATTAAAACAACGCCTCTCCAAAAACAAATAAACTGGATGCAATGGATTAAGTCTTGACTTGTTTTCTATACCTAGAAAAACTTTATGAACCCCGTCCCCTGCTCGATAAACATCAGGACAAGAAACTCTATCAAGAGAAAAATAAAACTTATCTCTTTTGATTAAACAAACTTGAAGATTAAATAATATTGCACTCAACCATGATGGTAAAAATTTTGGAAAAATTGAGTTAACAACTTTATGACTTATATTTTGTTTTGTTAAAACTTTAGACAAGCGTGATAAGTACTGTTCAGCACCGCCAAATTTGTTGTCATAAGCGCGTATTAAATAAATTATTTTCAACTTTCTTTTCGTATGCTTGTATTTATCAGTGAGCCTATTATTGTTACAAACAATATTGCAAATTCATATCTAAAAGTAATATTCGTAAAACCCATTAACAATAGTGAAAGGATTAATAATCTAATTAACATTAATCTTTCTTTACTAACATCAAATACAAATAGGGAGTACAAGAAAGTAAAAAACGCAACAAAACCAAAAACACCTTTTTCTAATAATAAATCTAAATATAACTGATGTGTGTTATCGATATTTCTAGTTACGGGGTGTTCAAAATAATCTTTTACATCAATAAATATGCTATTACCAACACCAATTCCAAGAAAAATATTGTGCTCTAACCAGGCATAAATAGATGACATCCAAATTTGAATTCTCGCAGGATCATTAAACCCTTGATCAAATCTTGAGGAAACTCTTGAATCAGGATACAAGAAAATAATAAAGATGATTAAAATAATTGGCACTGTCAATAATAAATACTCCCTGATGCCACACTTCCGTTGTAGTAATAAATAAAAGCCAAGAATAACAGGGATGGAAAACATCGCCATTCTACTACCACCTGCTATCAACGCTATTATTGAAAATACAACTCCAAACAATAACAATGCCTTAGTTAGTTTAGATTGAAAATATGTTTGCAGCACTATAGCTAGTACAAATATATACATAATATAAACTGCAGATCTATTAATTGACCCAACTGAATGTAGCTTTAGATAATCACTGCCAAATATATAGTAATCAACCATGGCTATGGAGACCGCCCCAACGAATCCAATTAATAAAAATCGAACAATAGTTTCTAGGCTAATAAAATCTAACTTTACTTCTCTAAAAAATAAAAACACAATTACAATTTTTACAATATCAGACGATTGGCTAAAGGATTCATTTGGATTAATCCCAAACCAAGCACCCAAAAAAACTACAAATAAGTAAGAAGTAAGTGAAATATTAACCATGTCCTTTGTAAGGAAAAGCTTATTATTGACTAACTGAAGTGTTAAATAAGATAGCATTATTGCAATACTTAAATTCTTAAAGAATTCTGAATAAGCTAGAAAAAGAGTTAGCATTAAAATTGCTATATATGCAATTTTCTGCTGTACTGCCAATTTATTAGTTCCCACGAATTACTTCCTCAAGGAAAGAGCAACTTCTATTGATATATGAATACTTCTGAGCTAAGAGATTCATTGAATCAAAATTAAAATTTCTTTTATTTTCACATATCTCTCTAATCTGATCGGTAAAAGCCCCGGCATTATTCTCACTTAAAAAAATTGCCTCTGATGTAATCATTCGAACAGAGGGGTGGTTAACAGCTAATATTGGGATCTTGGTTGCCATATATTCAAATAACTTCATAGGAGAAGTTAAAAATTTAGACTGTACATTATCGCCTAACGGAAGTAAAAGAAGATGCGAATTATTCAACACCTTGTTGGCAACTTCATGGTTTTTAATAAACCCTAAATAATCAACTCGATTGGCATGTATATTGTATTTTTTTAGTAGATTATTGATAAAATTTTTGCTACTTTCATCTCCTTGTCCGCCCGCTATTCTCAACGTATACCTTGCATCTAGCAAAGATAGAGATTCAAATATCAACTCTACATTTTTCCAATGGTTAAACTGTCCAAGATATGTTAGAACAAAGTTGGTTGACATAGTGGCATTTTCAAATTTCTCAACCTCTACACCATTTGGCAATATATGGAATCTTTTTGGATCTTGATTGAATTCTTGTTTAAATAGTAATTCTTGGGATGGATTAGTAAAAATAATGCAATCTAGGCGCTTGTTTAACAACAAGGATTTTATTTTTTCTTTTTTAATATGAGCTTTAAATAAATACGGAAATGACTCTTCATGCATTTCATGAAAAACCTTGTAGTTTAGTATTTTTTTTAAAAATAGAGCTTCTGATAACTTCCTATAATGTCTAGTGACAATAACCTTTTTAGTGCATATTAGAAGTGTCCAGTAAAATATTATTTTTACAAGTATTTTTCCAAAAAATGTACGTCGTCTTGAAATAACCTTTAGATTCGAATTTCCTATATATTTCTGAATTAAAATAAAGTCAGCCTCTCTTTTGTATGTCCCGTAAACAACAATTGGGATGGACAATTTTGATAAGTAATAATAATCCTTGATTACCTGCAGTGTTTGTGCAGATTTAAAAGTCAAATCAAGAGAATGGTGATAAAACAAGCTTTCCATCTTTATTTCAACCTCTCTAAAACATCCCTGGTATTAATATTTAGCATTCCTTGACATTTTTTTACTCCACCTTGATAAACAATCTTATGATCGCTATCAGCAAATACTTTATGCCTGCCATTAATTTGAAACCCATTATTTGTATATTGATTACCTCTGTAATTATCCCATGGCCCCCATTTTATCGCTTCACTTGCCCCAAATAACGCCACAACAGGGGTGTTGGTAGCGGCAGCTATGTGCATCGGCGCGGTATCTACGCCAAAAAATAATTTTGCTTTTGATGATAAACAAGCCAAATGTTTTAATGTCAACTTTTCTGATAAATTAACAGGTTCAGTTTTACAAAGTTTCAATATTTTATCAATTCTGTCTAATTCTTTTTTTGCTGGTGCGCCTGTAATAATTACCTTTAATCCTTTGTCTTGCTGTAGATAATCAATGATACTTGCTATACGATCATCTTCCCAGCATTTAAACATCCAGCGTGAAACCGGATGAATGTGGACAAATTGCTTGATATTGTTATCAGAAAGAATTTTATCCACTTCTTGCTCGACCCTGCTCGACCAATAAATCCTTACTTCTTTATTACCAACTTCTTTACCAAGAAGATTAATAAATTGAAGGTCTTTTTCAACAGTGTGTTGCCATTTTTTATCATCACCCAGCTTATCAAAAATTTTAATTTTAGAAAAAAGACCCTTTCTAACCGGAAATCCTAACTTACTCTTAGCGCCACTAAGAAACGCGAGTTGTGCACCTCTATCCCCTTCGGTAAGATTGATAACCATATCGTAGTTATTACTGCGAATATTTCGAGTAAATCTAATTTCTTCTTTAAGTTGTGCAAATATTCCTAGTTTTTTAATCCTTGGTCTATCGTAAACAATAATATTGTTAACGTTTGGATTGTTAGAAACCATATCCTCACAACCCTTATTAAGCGCAAAGTCAATCGTAGTATTTGGGTAAATATTCTTAAGGTTTGATATTAATGGCGTTGATAGCAACACATCCCCAATATTTCTAAATTTTATTATAAGAATCTTCATGAAATGAACTTCATAAAACTGTTTGCGCGAGATTCCCAAGTGTAGCCTCTAGAAAAATCTTTAACCTTGTTAATATCAAAAGCATTATCATCCAATGCCTTAATTATCTCCTTAGCAAAAGATTCAGGGTTTTCTGGGGTGGCATAGTAAACTAAAGATTCATCAATATTACTTTCAATAGATGGAAGTCTTGAGGCTACAACTTTTAAACCAGAACCTAAATATTCATATAACTTAAGGGGTGAGGTAAACAATAAACCGTCTGCGTCATATTTGTTTGATAAAACACCAACTTTTGACTGGGAGATATAATCATAAATCTTTTTATGTTCAACTCTTTTAACAATTTCTATATTGTTAAGTACATCCATTTCTTTTGCTTGGCCTTCGTACTGCTGTTTGGTTTGATCATTTGCGCCAATCAATACAGCCTTTATGCCTCTATTGTATTTATGCTTAGCAATAGAAAGAGCCTCTATTAAAATATCTAAACCCTTCCACTGACTAAAGTTACCACTATAAATGACATCGTATTTTTTATCACTCTCATGTTTAACTCTTAAAAAATCTTTGTTAAAGCCAACGGGAAGAATATGGTGATTCTCTACACAACTAGGAAATGCTTTTTTAATTTCGCTACTTAAGGTGGAAGTGATACAAATCAAGTCATCCACATTAGAAAACACAAAACTTTCTAATTGCTTTGTTTCTTTGGCTTTTTTATATTCACCCTCTCTGCAATAATTTTGCGACAATATTTGATGCACTTCAAAAACAAACTTAAAATTTGGATTGTCATTCTTCAAGTGTTTTACAGCCAAGCGCATTTGCTTAAAATCACGCGTATAGACAATCATTTTTTCAGACTTAAAATCTTTTAGATATTTAAGCACATTGACAATAAAAAACAATTTGTTACTTTTAATGCCAAACTTTTTATTGGATATTTGCACCACCTTTAGATTGGAATTGAGAGCGATATCAAGATTATTATTAAGATATTTTTCTATGTCAACTCGTGAATCCAAACACAACAATTCAACCGTGACATTATCCGCCAATGTATTTAAAAACTGAATAATGCTAAGCATATAGGTATACCCGTTACTAATATTCATCGGATAGGGGTATATAATCCTCATAAGTTAATATATTGACTGATAGTATTCACACTTAGAGCATACATCTGGCATTGTTTTATTACTATAAAACTTATCTCTCATTTTCTTTATATCCTCCCCATTCCAGATTTCTTCAATAGTTTGTTCAAAGACATTTCCCACCACTAGCTCATCAAGTGCATCTCTACAATCACATAATTTAAAGTCACCATTAACAGTTATTAATGGCTTGGCAAATGAAACTCTACATGGACCAACTCTTTTAATCCTTTCTTTAACTGGCAGTTGCTCAAATTTAGAGATATTATCTTCCAACAACCCCCCCCAAGTGTCAAAACCATACTCAACCTTGCTACTCATATTAATACTTTTTAAATATTGTAAAAACTCTGTTTTTGACTTACCAGAGTCATCATAATCTCGCATTGTAACTGAAGAGGTAAGCGAATTATTACTTCTTGAGGATTCTGATAACTTTTCTAGATTTTTTTTAACAAATTCAAATTTATCCACTCCCATAAATTTGTTGTATGACTTTTGATCAAAACCAGTAAAAGATACATTTATTTTTACTTTTAGCGTATCGCCAAGGCTATTTAGCGCTTCACGCATTTTCTGCTTAAAACTTATTAGATTGGTATAAAAACTTAACATTTGAATGCCGGATGTTTTTAAAAATTCAATTCTTTCGGGCAGCAAAGGATCTGCAAGTGGATCTGACATTGTGGGTGTTATAGATATTTTTTTTCCTCCCATTTTGACAAATTGATTAACAATATTGCTAAATTGATCAATAGTCATATGCTTTTTAACTATCGTATCAGCTATAACTGGATAGTAACAAAATACACATTTTGCGTTACATAAGTTGGTACCCTCTATGTACAGAACTTCTGGAACTTGATATTTTTTTTCAGCTTTGTTTAAGTAAAAGTTTTTCAATACAAACCTTTTTAAAAAAGTTTGTATTGGTTTTTTTCTTAATTTAACAATTGTATTTTTCATTCTTTCAAAACTTATAATTTTTTATTGTATCAGTCAAAAACCCTTCCAATCCAAATTGACTTTTTGATTTCTGACTTGCCATATGAGAATATTGATCTAAATCTATTTCCATAACCTTTTGTAAAAAATCCTTGATTTGGCTAGTGGATTGTTGCCCAACAACCCAGCCGTCTCGATTATTATTAATATTTTCTGATAATCCTGCGTAATCAGAGACTAATATCGGCTTTCCCATTGTCATCATTTCCCTGCAGGCAAAGGAAATGGTTTCAACACCAATGGATAAAACAAATCCAATATCTGCAATAGAAACAGCCTTTCTTACATCGTCCATAAATCCAGTAAATATGACATTATTTTGCATATTTAATTTATTAACATATTTTTCTAAAATTTCATTTTTTGGTGGGTTTCCAACCAAAATAATTTTAACTCTATCACGTAATTCATCATCAAGTTTAGATGTAGCCTCCACTAAAAACTGCCAACCTTTGTGTAGGGCTGTGCCCGCCACAGATACAAACACAATATCTTCATCTTGAATATTAAACTGCTTTAATAGGGCTTTTGACTTTTTTCTTGGTTGAAAATAATCTAAATCTATACCATTATGAATAACTATTGTTTTTTTTTGCAGCTCTCTTGTAATAACATGATCATATTGGAAGTTTGACACTACAATCATTTTGTCAGTGTACTTACCGTAGAGCTTATTTGCAAACCAATTTTGTTTAATTTTAAACGAATCGTGTTTTGTTCTAATAATGCGAAAGTTTAACTTATAGAGCCATTTGCAAAGCATAACAACTTTATGATCGGGCGTGCCATTTACATGCACAATATCAATCTGTTTTTTGATAATGATATTTTTGAGTTTTTTAATATTTCTTATTATATTGACAATCTCTTTTGGCTTTCCTGGAAAATCAATATCAAATACCATGTTAAGATGATTTTTCTTTAGATCCTTATGGAGTTTACTAACCTTTGGCACCGCAATATATGCATTAATACCTCGTAATAATACGCCATTAAAAAGGTATGTTAGATAAGTGGTATGCCCTCCGCCGTTCCCAGGATGAAAATTGGTATAAAGAATATTCATTAACTTATTAAACTTGAATATACTTTCATAATTTTCTCAGCCATTCTAACTTTAGAGAAGTTTTCCAAAACATAATTTCTTGAATTGCTAGCATATTGATCACAAAGACCTTGAGTGTTTATTAACTGATTACAAGCTATATTAAGATCCTCTTGTGAATCTTTATCTACCAATATAAAGTTATCGTTACAATAAAGATCTTTAGTGCTACCAGCGTCGGTTGAAACTACCGCAGTATTCATTAACAATGCTTGCATGACCGATTGTGGAACACCTTCCCCACTATCTGATGTTAATACAAATACATCTAAGGCTTGTAATAATTCTGGCACATTTGAAACATGGCCAAGCATCGATACACGACCCTGCAAATCAAGATCATTAATCATGTTTGATAAGTTCTCTCGCTGTGGGCCATCACCAGCCATCACAAAATGAATGTTTTTTTCTGGATTATTATTAATGACATTACGTACCATGTTCAAAAAACGATCGTGTCTTTTGAATAACCTTAGTACCGCAATAATTCCAATAACAATTTGATCATCTTTAAACTGAAACAACTCACGGCAAGTTTGTCGATTGTAGTTATTTGAATCATATACATCCGCATCAATACCAGTTGGAATGGATTGAATCTTTTCAGGCTGAATGCGATTATTATTAATCATATCCAATCTAACACTTTCTCCAGTAGTAAAGATATAGTCCCCAAGTTCATTAATAAAATTCAATTTTGATGATTTGATTGGGTTAGAAAGATGGCGTGTTCTGATAAATTTAACACCTGCCAATTTAGCAGCCAATCCGCCCACCCAAGTGTCTTTTCCGCTGTGTGTGTTAACAATATCAATCTGGTTTTCTTGTATGATTTTTTTAATGCCAAATAAAGTTTTGAAATCAGCATTGCCTCTAAAAGGCAAAGTAAACACTTGGATGTCATTGTCCAAGGCTTTTTGTTTAATCTGTGCATGATCAGTACAAGCAAGATAAACCTCAACACCTTGTTCACGCACAGCAATCATCTCATTAATGATGCGAATTTCTTGACCACCCCAACCATCTGACCATTCAGTATGTAGGACTTTAATTATTTTGTTCATTTAAAATAATATTGATATTTTCTTTGATTGTGTCTAAGTTTAAAGCATTCAAGCAATCACTAACACCTGAATTGTTACACCCTGTTTGAGAGCATGGCACGCATTCTCTATTATCCATTAGCACTCTATGTTTACCATGCTGCTGTATGCCACCTTTTCGTTGGTATGTTGTTTCCGTAAGTGCTTTATCCCAAGGACCCCAATTGTCAACTGCCGTTGGTCCAAAAAAGGCCAACACTGGAATATTATTGGCAGTGGCAATGTGCATAATTGCAGTATCAACCACCACCAACATCTTGGCCAATTTATTCATGGCAGCTGTTTCTAATAAGCTCAACTTTCCTGATAAATCAGCAGGCGTTGACCGGGTGTATTTTAAAATATTAGCCACTCTTTTGAGCTCTTGGTCGACAGGCGCTGCGGTTAAAACAACCCTAATATTAAGCTCTAATTCAAAATAATCAATGACTTTTGCCATAACTTGATCATCAATACACTTGTACATGCATTGAGAAACAGGATGAATATGGACAAACTCGCCCAACTCACGGGTTATTTTTTCAGCTTGATTCTGATCTTGGTCTGAATAATAAACATCTAATCCTTTGTCATGAATAGACAAATCCAACAACCTTAAAGGATCAAGGTTTAAATCCACAATGTGGCGCTCACCTTGAAATAGAAAATGATGTGTAAACGCATTACTATTAATATAGCCTTTACCGCCACTTCTGCCAATTTTAATCTTTGCGCCACTAAAATATGCAATCTGCGCGCCTCGGTCACCTCGGTCAGAAGAAATCACCAGATCATAACGACTTTTTTTAATTCTATACAAAGTTTTAAACTCTGCTTTAATCCTTTGCCAAATTGGCAGAGCTCTTAACTTAAATCGATCGTGCAGTGTGATGCTATTAATATCTGGATGGTGAGCAATCAATACCTCAGTGCCCTTGTTGACCATTAAGTCTATCTCGCTGTCAGGGTAATTATGTTTCAGGTTTCTGATCAATGGAGTCAGTAAAATAACATCGCCGACACTACGAAATTTGGTAATCAGTATCTTCACTTAATGTACTTCCAAAAAGTGTATTGTGCATAAACCTTGGCAATCACAAAGCCGCGCCAACCTTCCAATACCCCTAAACGCAACAAGTAAATTTTGATAAAAGTCCATATCGGTGATACAAAAGCCTTAAGTAAGCTTTTCTTTTTTTGACTCAATGCCGCGTACTTTTTTTGCTTGTCAGAAAATTCTGC
>Ga0181555_1004845_pt1 | contig 10174 bp, 5 predicted proteins | sample 011ome_15_FD_145601 | JGI IMG/M metagenome (GOLD analysis project Ga0181555, IMG submission 145601) | Coastal salt marsh microbial communities from the Groves Creek Marsh, Skidaway Island, Georgia - 011504AT metaG (spades assembly) | ecosystem: Environmental > Aquatic > Marine > Intertidal zone >...
AAACTGCCCTAGTGAGGATTGAGACCATGCTGGCGCTCATCGATGGCTGGGCGGATGCAATTGCAGAGGAAGCAGGCAAGCGCCTCCCCACAATCTCGAGTGTTGTTGAACTCGCATCGAGAAAGCGGGCGACTGAGGGTGCAGCGGAGAAGACCTTCGCAATTCTCTTGGGTCTAGAACTGCAGCCCAGACTGCGCCGGGAGGCAAAGGCCATGTGGCAGGAGGTATCAAAGCTCGGCGGGCATAAGCGTGACCAGCTGTGGTCACACCCGGACCAGTTGCCTTCGGTTGAGGAAATGTCCAACCCGTCGCTCGTCGTTGCTCGGCTCGAGCACTCGGACGACGATTTTGATGAGGGTCTTCGCAAATTACTCGATAACTAAGGCTGTGGAAAACCCAAGGATCATTCTGCAAATGTTTGCCACACTCCCCACGTGGCCTCGCAAATCAATCCCCGACTTGCAAGACTCTGGCTTGCAGACAACATCAGGCAATACGGCTATCGCAAACCACTGAGACTCGAGTCGCTCAGCGAACCAGAGCTCAGAATTCTTGACTACCTGGAGGCTGGAATTACCGCCAGTCAAGTCCAGACTTTGCCACAGATTGCCAGCTGACAGCGAGACAGTTGGGAGCGTTCTTGGTCGGGTTTCATCGGTGCTGACTGACAGCGGCCGACTACCCCCAAAGTTGACAGCAGCAGAAATCGATACCAAGTTCGTAGAGCTAGCGAGGCTGTTCTCCGCCGAAGGAGACTTTGCAGATGCGCTAGCGAGGCGACGAAAATCGCGCATATTCATCGAGAGCCTCGGCCGCACCGGATTGGTTTTTGCCAAGGCGCTGTCGGCGTCTGAAATCGGGACACTTCTAACCCTCGATCAACTCAGGGTTAGCGATAAAGATTGCCTGCCACTTGGTCATCCAAGGTCCAGCATCGGCATTCCCAGAGCGACGAGTGCAAAAGTTCAGCTTGAGACCACTCAGCTGCAGTTCCACTCGCGCAGATCCGGCTCTCTCGACACCGTCACGGCCGCAGTACTGATAGCGAACGACATCGTTGATCCGAACTCCTACCAAACCTGGCTGGCAAGGGACGTGCCGCACGTGGCCATTTGCTTTGACGAGGAAGGCGTCGAGATTAGCCCGCTGGTCTTGCCCGGAAAGACCCCTTGCATTGGCTGCATCGAAAAGGCCAGGTTTGAGGCAGATTCAAATTGGCAAACCATTGCACCCCAGCTTCTCGCCCTACATCGCTCAAACGAGGACAGCGCCATGATTCTCTTCGCCACGGGAGTGGTGACGAACCTGCTGCTTGGCTTCATTGACCGCGGCTCTTTCGTCTCGAGCAGTGCACTGCGACTAGATCGGGGTGGTTCGCTAATGGCCTTTCAGCCTGCTGCTAGTCCTTGCGGCTGTGGTGGAGGTCTTCGATGAAAGGGCTTGGGGCCTTGCCGGTCGAGGAGATGTCTAGGTAGGTCTCTGCCCTAGTGATTGCAACGTAGAACAACCTCTTCTCCTCCTCCAGCTGCTCTTTAGTCTTGGCATAGGAAATTGGGTAGAGGCCGTCATTGACACCAATTAGAAACACTCGCTCCCACTCGAGGCCCTTGGTCGCATGAATTGTTGCAAGCGTGACAGCCTCGCGCTGTGGTTCGTGACCAGAACGCTCCCGCTCATCCAGTTCCCTAATTAGTTCCTCAAGCGTGGGATCGCCCAGCTCGTCCATGACCTCGATAAACCAGTTCAGCTCAGCCCAGCTAGGCCCCTCGCCGCGAGAGCGCCAGCCCAGTGAGGAAAGGATGTTGGAGATTTCAACAAACAGCGGCTGAGTCAACTCCGAAAGCGCAAGGGCTCTGATGGCGCTCAGTGCCTGCATCACATTTGGTTGTCTAAAGAATCGGCCCTGGCCTCTGACCTGCGTTTCAACACCCAGCGACCTAAGTTCGGATTCCACGGCCTCAAGTTGAGAGTTGATTCGGGCCAGCACGGCAATCCTCGAGAGCTTTGAGCTGCCAGCAGCCTTGGCGATTGCCTCCGCCACGACCCTGGCCTCTTCAGCCGCAGTCGGAAGTGTCTGCTGAGAGATAAGGCCGGAAACTTTCTTGGCCGCAACTATGGGCTGGTCAGGAAATAGACCGTTGGCTGCCTCAACAATGTCCCCAGCAGAGCGATAGTTCGTGGTGAGTTCAAAGCTGGAGCTGTTGGGGTAACGAGAATCAAAGCCAAGCAAGAAGTCCGTCGAGGAGCCGGCAAAGCTGTAGATGTTCTGCCTTGGATCGCCCACAACACAGATTTCCTCGCGATCGCCCAGCCAGGTCTCCAACAGACCCTGCTGCAAGGGCGAGATGTCCTGATACTCATCGACGGTGAAGTGGCGATACTGCTGCTCGAAATGAGACATTGCTCTCGGCTCATTGCGCAACATCCCTGTGCAGAGCAGCAGCGCATCCTCCCAGTCGATTAGGCGCCGCTCCTTTTTTAGAGCCTGGAAGTTGTCAAACCATTCCGAGAACTTTTCCTCATCGGCAAACCTAGGAAGACGCCCAGATTCAAGGTAAGCAGGCAGATCACTTAGTGAATAGCGAAGATATTCAAACTCGGAGGACAACTCAGAAAGCTGCGCCTCGGTTAGTTTCACTTTCTGCCCGACCGCCTCCTTGAGAATCGCGCGCTTACTGGTGAGCAGTTTGGGGGCGGTTGATCCGGTGAGCTGAGGCCAGAAATACTGCAGCTGCGAGAGCGCTGCGGCGTGGAAAGTCCTCACCTGCACCGACCCAGCGCCCAAAGAGCGAAGCCGCTGTCTGAGCTCGGCTGCAGCTCGGTTTGTGTAGGTGAGGGCTAGGACTTTTTGGGGGTTGAAGTGACCGGTTGCAATTCCATGGGCGATTCTGTGGGAGACGGTTCTAGTCTTTCCGCTGCCTGGACCGGCAATTATTCTCACCGGCCCTTTGAGCGCGGTCGCAGCCTCGAGTTGCTCCGCATCCAGCGAGCTGAGGATGTCACTTCCACTCTGAGCGTTCAATTCGAATCCTAAGTGTGCGCGTGGCGATGCGGCCGCGCGGTTAGTAGGTTGTCTAACCTTTGTGACGTGGGACGACCTGCCTTGATTTTAGCTGCGCTTGCGGCTGACGCTGCTCCCGGGAAAAACTTCAGGAACTTCAGGAGAATCTCGGACAACCCCGACCTCGAAATTCTCGAATTGTGGGATGACCAAGACAACCCCTACACCCTCACAATCCCGGCCTCAATTGCGGGTGTGGCCGAGCAGGCTCAGCTTATGCAGGGCCTCAGGGCAATCTCAAAGGTTCAGGACGAGCTGCCGCTAGAAATTCCCTCCATAGTTGGTTCTTCTTCCGATGGCGAGGGCAACACGGCTGTTGTGATGACTATGGTCGCGGGCCAGGTTCCCGATCTTTCGAGGTACGCCCCCGGTGCCTTCTCGCAGACTTTTGCCTCCACCATGGCAGCTATTCACAAGCTCGATCCGGCAGTAGTTAGAGACTTTGGTCTTGTCGAATTGGACGCGGCAGCAGTCTTGCAATCCAAGGTTCAAGAGCTAGACAAGGCTGCTGCAACGGGAAAGATTCCGGCCAAGCTACTTTCGCGCTGGGAGGAGGCACTCGAAGACGTTGGCCTCTTCCGCTTCCACACCACCGTCATTCACGGAGCAATCAGCCAAGACAGCGTCTACGTCGATGGGCAGTCAGTGGTTGCGCTCTCAGACTTCTCGCACCTTTCCATCTCCGACCCCGCAGAGGATCTTAAATATCTAGCCGGGGGCGCTCTACCCTCAACATTCGAAGATGCCCTCCTGCACTACAAGTCCAACCGCGAAAATGCCGATGAGAACATTCAGCAGCGCGCGCAGCTCTACTCCGAGCTGGAGCTAGCAACCTGGCTAACTCACTGCTTAGCGGTAGGGGAGGAAAAAGCCATCTCGGATGCCGAGGCAATGCTGGCTGATCTTGCGGAGCAACTTGATGCCGGATCGCTACGCTCGCTAAGAGCTGCCAGCTTCATCGGACTTGGGGCCGCTGCGGTTACTGCTACCGCAATCATGAATACCAGTCCGGAGGAGCCCGAACTTCAAGCGGATGAGCCAATGGACGAGTTGCAACATGAGGACATGCCAGAGGCGCCGGTCCAAGATATGGGCGAATCTAGCCTCGACGAGCTTTTCTAAACTCGCCTAATCGCGCTTCAATCTCTTTTTCTGAAGGAAGCTCCGGCATTAGCTCCTCCCCGCTTGCGGCATAGAAGAAGCTGGCTTGAATTCGCTCTATCGGAATCCGCTTGTGACGCGAAAGAGCTATTCGATATAGGGCCAGCTGCACAGCCTTGTCGGCTATTTCCTGCTTTGAGCTAGGTTTCTTGCCGGACTTCCAGTCCACAACGTGCCACATGTCCTCTAGCTTGTAGACGGCATCGAGTTTGCAAACTACTACGGTCCCACCGAGGGAAAACTCAATTTGAGTTTCCACCAACTCTGGGGTGAGTTTGGCAAATCGGCTTTCAAGAAAGCTGACCCCGAGCTTTATCTCGGGCTCCTCCCACGAGGCAAGGTCGAGTTCACTACCTGCCAAAAAAGCGCTTTCTAAGCTGGCGTGGAAGCTGGTGCCAAGGGCCGCTGCCTCGGAGTACTCACTCGGAACCGGGCGAATCAACGAGGCGGCGAATTTGCCAGGATCAGCAAGTAAAGAAACGACCGCGGATGCCGAGAGCCTCAACGGCAACTGGGCCAAGATCTCGCCAGAGCGCTCGCGCTCCTCTATCAAAAGTGCCAGTTCGGCAACCTGATCGATGCTTGCAGGAGGCGCATTCGACACCAGACTTGCGGCCTTTTCCCAACCATCGCGCCTGTTCCCGAGCGGATCGAAAGGCCAACTAATTTGCCGTTCAGGAAACTCTGGTCGCTCGCCAACCTCTGGGATCTCAGCCTGAACCACCTCCTGTTCCAATAGCTCGAGCAGAAACCTGGACAGCTCCTTTGGTTTTGCCGTACTGCGAGAGAAATGGGAAGCGGTTATCAGTAGCTTCTTTGCCGCTCTGGTGATTGCGACGTAGCACAGCCTGCGCTCCTCAATTAGCTGACGCTCCCGGTTTTGCTCCCGATAGGCATCGTTTTGCCTCTTAAATTCATTCTGAGTGGCCGCCTTCTTGAACTCGACGGGGGGAAGTGATGCTCGATCCTGTCTAAGAATTGTTGGAAGCTCACCAGCCTCAAGCTCTCCGGCCAGTCCCTTAGCCCCAGTGGGGAAAGTCCCCTCGGTAAATTGCGGCAGCACAACCACGTCCCACTCAAGGCCCTTGGCGGCGTGGATAGTCATGAGCTGAACCACACCCTTTTTACTTCCTGAGCGAGGAACCTCAAAGCGCTCCTGATCTTTGGCTAGATCTAGCCATGAGACAAATGATGACAACGACTGGGTCTCGGCCATGGATTCGAACTCTGCAATCCGGGAGAGGAAGGCCTGCAGGTTTGCAAGTGGATTCTCTGCATCGCTGTGGGCAAAAAGCTCTATATCAAGCTCAAATTGTGAAATGGCCAATTGCGCAATTTCGCTGGGTGCTAGAGAGAGTTGGCGCCTGAGGTTGGCAAGGGTTTTGGAAAGCCGCGTAAGTCTCTCCTCTCCCTCGGCGCTCAATCCAAGCTTGCCTCTGTTGGAAGGCTTCTCGATTTCGTCAATTAGCTCGATGATGGTAACCGGCTTCGACGCATCTACCTCTGTCCTGATTGAGCTGAGCCTCCTTGCCGACTCAGCTAGTGCGACCAGGTCTGAGGGCGCGACACGAAACTTGGGGCCGGAGGCAATTCGAAGAAGTTCGGCACCAGCCTCTGGCTGAACAAGGACTTTGAGAATTGCTATGAGATCTGCGACCTCTGGCTCCTCGATGAGTCCCGAAAGCCCAGTGACCTCGTGGGTGATACCCAATTCGCTAAGTTTTGTCGAGTAGAGCTTCATCGATGCCCTGGTGCGGAAAAGTATTGCGCAGCTAGTGTCTGCATTGACCTCCGACGCGAGGTAGTCTGCCACCGCCTCCACCTCGGATAGTTCATCCTGAAAGACGCTGGCCTCAACTTGAGATTCGTGCCCCAACCCACTGGTCAGCGAGATTGGCGTGAGTCCGGTCTGAGGAATCTGGGAGGCAATGTGGTTTGCGGCATCGAGAATCTTTGCCCCGGAGCGCCAAGAGGCTGAGAGTGCGAAAGTCTCGGATCCACCGAAATCAAGGTGGAAGTTTGCAAGGTTTTCACTTGATGCTCCGCGCCATCCGTAAATGGCCTGGTTTGGGTCGCCAACGGCCATGACTGGCCTCCCGGCAAAGAGCTTGGCGAGCAGCTCGGTCTGAATATTTGAGGTGTCCTGGTACTCATCGAGCATCACGAACCTGTAGTCGAGCTCGAAATCAACTCTTTCCAGAGCAGCAAGGGCGAGTGCGACCTGATCAGAAAAGTCCACGACATTGCGCTCGCGCTTGAGGTCCCGGTAGCGCTGGGCCAACTCGAATATCAGTTTGTTTTCAGCGGCATCGTCCAAAAAGTCTTGGGTGTAGCCAAACCGCCCGTCCTGCTTTTCATTCTTGGGGATGCTTGCGAGGTGGCTTGAGAACTGGTCAAGATAATCCTGAACTGATTGCGGATCCACTCTGTGATCGGTAAGTGCCCCCGCAGCCTTGAGGACAGCCGTGAGTAAGGTACCTCCGGTGAGTTGCCAATCCTCTAGCGCGGGATATTCGCTTAGTGAGGCGCTATCAAGTAGCTCCTTGGCTAGTGCTGTGCTCGCGGCATCAGTAATCAATTTCGCATCTGATTCAAAACCAATTTCAAGCGCTAGCGACCGAAAAAACTCGTTGCCAAAGGAGTTGTAGGTGACGATCTTCGCTGGAAGAAAGTCCTCCTCGAGATCTTGTGGCCAAAGATTTGACTCCCTGAGCTTGATTAGACCCTGCTGAACCCTGGATGAAAGCTCTGCCGCAGCTTTTTTTGTAAAGGTCAATCCGAGCATTTGATCAGGCCGAGCAAATGAGTTGGCCACCAAGTAGAGAATTCTGACCATCATGAGCTCGGTCTTACCCGATCCAGCACCAGCGATAACCAGCGTTGGCTCGTGAAGTGAGCTCTCCTCAACGATTGCGCGCTGCTCAACCGTGAGCTTGTTTCCAGAAACCAGTTCGAATACCTGGTCTGCGCTGACTCTAGCCACCGGTTATCACCCGGCCGATAAGGAGCTGACAGCTGCCGTTTTTCTCGCAGTGCTCATCGAGCCGCGCAGTGAACAAACCGCTCTGCAGTTGACCCTGGATAGATCCGGCAATCTCAGTGAGTTCATCCCGCAGTTCCCGACTGAGAGCTGGCTGGGCAAGAGTCTTTACCTTGTTCGAGCCGACCGAAACCAGCCTGCCTCCCGCTGGCGTCTCGTTAAAGGAAGACTCAATTGCCAGCTGATAGATGGCTAGTTGCCGATGCTTGGCCATCTCGGACTGGCTTGGCATTTTCTTGCCGGTCTTTAGATCGACGGCCTCAAGACCCAGTTCGCTTCTTTCGATGCGATCGATCCGCCCGCTCACCTGAAGGGAGCCAATTGTTACTCGGAAGCCCTTCTCCGCTGCTACAAGCTCAGCTGAGGAAGCCAGGTACTCAGAAATCAATCCGGCCATCTGGGCCGCTTCCCTGCAAGATTTGTTGGCGAGCCACTCCGACTCAAATTCGATTGTGTGCCAGCTGCGGTCAACAAAGTCCACTGGGTTCACTCCGCTAGAAGCTGCCTCCAGGGCTGCGTGCAACAGAGTTCCCACCGAGGCCTGGAAACCTCCCTGGTCTCCCCCGAAGCTAGAAATAAACCAGTGCAGCGGGCACTGTTCAAAGCTTTCAAACTTTGAGGCACTAACCCGAATTTCACCGCCGGCGATGCCGTCTTCACGACTTAGCGGCATTAGCCCCTGCCAATTCTCTGGATGTGCCCCCGGCAGGCCGGCAAGGGCCATTGCGGAGAGAGTTGCAGCAGCACTCTCGTCCCCGTGATAGAGCCTTCTGCGCAGCCTTCCAACCACTCGCCTGAGGTCAAAGTCGATGCTCTCTCGATTCAAAGTGGGTTCCAGCTTTGCCATTTGGAAAAACTGGCTGGGCTGCTCTGTCTCGTCCTCTATTGCACTGAGCAGCAACTGCTCTGTTGCACTGCCGCAGGCGCGGCAGAACATCCGCAGCTCGTCTGCGAGCTCGCTTCTAGCCGGAGTCTGGGGAGACTCCTGTCTTCCCACAAGAAAGGCTTGAAGTGATGCTGCTCCAAGGAGGGAGTTTCTTGGTGTGAGATTTGGCCAGATACCCTCCTGCAGGCGCGGCATTGCGACCAGCTTGTAGCTTCGTGAGATCTGAGCTGGCGTTGCGAGCACCACAGCCGGTTTCGTGCCAATCGGGGCAAGGGAGTCCTCTGGCACCCCAAGCTCAAGTTGCAGCTGGGCGAAGCTCAGCGGGCTTCCCAGCTCTCTCTCGTCCCAACGCTGAGACGCTGCGAAGAGCTCGAGTGCAGCATCGAGTGAGCGATTTGCAGCCAGTGCGGTTGCACCGGAGCCTCTCGACAACTCGGCCAGTCTTGTATCGGCCAGGGAAAACCCGATTGAAACCACTTGATGCGCCCCCGGATCAGAAAGCTGCCTAACGGCCGATACCGCGTCCTTGAGTTGCTGCAATCTTGTCGGCAGCTCTTCTGCCTCAAATTCGCCGTCGAAGACTTTTTCAAGCTTTTCATTTCGGCTCAGAGCCGAGAGCTCCTCGATGTTGGCTAGTTGCCTGAGGGCTCTTCTCTGAGCAAGTGAGTCAAGGCCAACCAGAGGCGAGCCGATTAGCTCAAGGATTGATTTGCCATCGAGGCCCTCAAGTGCCAGGCGCATAAATAGCAGCAAGGCCCTTGCCATGCTTTGATCTCTTAGGGGCCGCTGAACACCCTGAATCCTGACTGGCACGCCTCGAGAACTCAGCTCTCGGGAGAGCTGCTCCAGCTGAACTCTGGTTCTTCCCACGACCAACATCTCAGACCAGTCGATGTGCTTTGTCAGCCGGCTCCTCCGAAGCTCGGCGGCCAAAAAATCGCTTTCGGCAACCAGGTTGTCAAATCGCATTGCCAAAACAGAGTCGGCAGTGGCATTTGGACGAGGGCGGTGGCTTACGGGGCCCGAGGCTGGGATTCTCGATGAAAGCGCGCTCAAGAGGTTCTTCGCGCAGCTAGCAGAGCCCTCCGGCTCAAGAGAGATCTGGACGGCATCACGAGATTTTGCGAGCTCCAAAAACTGAGCACTGGAGGAATTTCGAAATCCAAGGGTGGCAACGTCTGGATCACCAAAGACAAACAGCACTCGATCGCTTGCAAGGGCCTGGACCAGTCTCAGCTGGCCCGCGGAAAGATTGTGTGCGTCATCTACCAGCAAAAAGCGATGTGGTAGCTCGGAGAGATTCTCGGCCGCCGCAGCCACGGGAAGTTGAGAGCTATCGACCAGTCCCTCAAGACCCAGGTGTTCGCGGTAGGGCCCAAGCAGTTCGATGGCTGGCCTGAGCCGAAGCTTTGGAAATTCCGCCTGAAGCTCCTCAAGCTGCTTTTGGCTCAGTCCACTCTCGATGATCACCGCCAGTAGGTCTCGAAGCTCTTGAACAAAGCCCTCCAGCTCGAGGCTCTCCACGCTTACATTCCACTCAGAGGCCTTAGTGGGAGTTAGCCGGTCGGAGACCAGCCTCTGAAGCAGGGTCTGCTGGTGAGCACCTGAAAGTAAGCGAATTGGACCTCTCGCGCTCAGTATTTCGAATGCAGCCGAGGAAACCGACCTTGCGCGGGGGCTTTCACTTGACTGATCCGAATCAAGGGCGATTTGGTCTCTCAGGATTGCGGCCGCCATGCGCGAGGGAGTCAATACAAGAATCTCAGATGGTGCTGCCCCCTGTGCCTCGAGCTGCATCACAATGTGGCGAAGCGCTGAGGTCTTGCCTGCAAGCGGAGCTCCGATTGTTACGGCCGACTTTGAAAGATCGAGACCTTTGAGACCAAGCGGAACGTGCAGCTCACGGGTCTGAGATTCTGCAAAAGCGGCGAGGCTGTCCATGGGAACAACCTAATTGGCGAAGGTGACATTGTTGTTGTCGTAACCTAGAGAACAAAGTTCTTAGGAGAAAAGTGGAAGTCAGAAT
>Ga0181555_1004846_pt1 | contig 10174 bp, 11 predicted proteins | sample 011ome_15_FD_145601 | JGI IMG/M metagenome (GOLD analysis project Ga0181555, IMG submission 145601) | Coastal salt marsh microbial communities from the Groves Creek Marsh, Skidaway Island, Georgia - 011504AT metaG (spades assembly) | ecosystem: Environmental > Aquatic > Marine > Intertidal zone...
TACCCATAATTAAGTCTTGAACTCGGGAACAAGCACATAAATCATAAAACCATCCAAAAAAAAAGAAATATATAATACAAGCCATTATGCTTTTTTTAAAAATTTTCCACAATGATAACGATTTAGATTTTTCATAATTACGATTATAATTTTGAAAAGAATTATATTTATTTTTAGAATTTCTTTCTAATATATAATTTTCGTCAGATGGAAATACAGAAGAAAAGTCCTCTGTTTTCTGAAATATAGAATCATTTAAATCACTGTTACTATTTTCGTCTTCAATGTCTTTATTTTTTATATGCTGATTCTTTGATAACGTTAATGAAGGAGTAAGTATTAAAGATCGACAAACTGTCATTTCATTAGATAATGGACGATTTAATTTTTGAATTTGTTCTCTTATTTTTAATAAATTTTGATCTACATTTTGTTTATTATCTTCGATATCATTTTTCATTTCATTAGAATCTAAAATAGGAGGGTCACTAAACAGTTTCTGTTTCTCAATAGTAATAACGGGATCATTATGGTAGATATCATTTTCTTTATCATAACTATAATAATCGGTTAATTTTTTAGAACAAATATAATTCAATTTATAATTTTTCCAAAGCTGTTTACTTGGACAATCATTTTCTTCGGTAATATTTCCGATTAAATTAAAATATATATCAATCTTTTCTCTTGTATCTATATGTTCCAATTCTAAAATTTTTATTTTTGCTAAAGATAATTCTTTAAACGTAATTTCAGTATTAATTAATTTTTTGATTTCTTTTCGAAAATAATGAAGATATTTCCATTGAATAATATACTTTTCTGGATTTTCTATTTCCGGAAAATAGATTTCTATACTTTGAATCTCATATGGATCATCGTCAAAATCTTGTGGTTCATATTTTACTGCTATATCAATATTATTTATATCATTATAGTTCATGATTTAAATATATGTAAATATTTTAAAAATATAAATTATTTAAAATATTTAAATTAATTATTTCCATTTATTATTTTTTTTTCATAAAACTTAATCAATATATTTTTACGAATACCACTTTTAACAGGATGAACGCAATGGATATACCGACTATCAAAGAAAATATATTTATGTTTTTCAGGTTGTATAATTCTACCATCACAAAATTCAAATAATCCTCCTTCAAAATCTTCTTCATAAGATGACAAATAATAAATTAAACTATATTTAGGAGGTATTTCTTGAAAATGAATTGATTTTTTTTCATTAATAATTAATTGTGATAGTCTATGTAATGTATTTTTATTATGTTTAATTACTTGTCCGTCATCCATATGCCACTTCATAAAAAATCCTTGTCTATGTTCTTTTTCCACTATTTTTATGGAATAATTTTCCAGAATAATGGGCAACTGTAGTTCTTGTAAATTTATTAGAGCTGAGACGTAATTTTGACTATCTTTATTTTCATAAAATCCTATTTTTAGTGATGATAAAATTGTAGGATCTTTATTCACTAATTCTTGTCCATAATGTCGAATAAGAGACATATCAAAATTTAATAAAAATAATGAATAGGTAAATAATTATGAAAATAAATAAATAAAATAAAATAAAATAATATAAATATTATATTTTTATATTGTTTATAATATATTTATTTTATATATATTATATACAAATGCAGTTATGGTCTACTTATAATCTAATCGGATATGGCCTTATGAAAACAAAATTAGTGCCCATATGTGCTCCATTAAAAACATCTATTATTATAACAAGCTTAATTGGAGGTTATATGACTTATATATATCCCCAGCGTTTTGTATTTCGTATAGATGAAATAAAACATGAACTTTCTCACTATTCACTTATGCTACTTGATTTTATAATTCATCAAATACCATTAATTGATATGATTTTTCTTAATAACCCCAATACATCTCAAATATGTGGGCGATATATTTTTTATCCTATGATTTTTTGGAGAATGATGAACCAGCATTTTGTGAAAAATACGGAAAAAATATATGGTATTTCATTAAATAAGCTTACATTTTCATCTTTTGGAATATTTTTAGGAGTCAGTTTATTAAAACATCATTCATTTTTACCAAAATATTGTATAAGAAATGATAGATAATGTATTTAATTTATAATAATAAAATAATTAAATAAAATAATTAAAATAAAATAATTAAAATAAAATAATTAAATAAAATAATTAAAATAAAATAATTAAATAAAATAATTAAAATAATTAAATAAAATAATTAAAATAATAATATACTAAAGTATTTAAGACTTTTTAGTATATTTATTAAACGCACTTGTTGAACTTTTTGTGACATATGATGTACTTGGTTGATTTACAATAGAAATACAATTCTCTTTTGTTATTTTTTCAACCTCCATTGTTTTTGGTATTTTATAGAATTTTTTTTTATACAATATATAAGGACCATAAGGGCCTTCTTTTACAATATAATCATCAAATTCATGTAAGTTTACCGACTTTTTTTTACTATTTGATATACAGTCCACTGCTTCTTCTAAGGTAAGTACTTCTTTATCTTGATATGCTTCCAATAATTTATAATTTATTTTGTTATGTTCTAAATAAATACCATATTTACCTTTTTTTAAAAATACTTGTTTATTATCATGATTACCCAATTCCAATGGATAAACCACAACATCTTGAATATCTTCCAAATTGACCGTTTTCACATCAAATTTTTCCAATGATTGATAACTTATTTTTTCAGGATCATCGCGTTCAATAAACTGAAGTACCGGACCAAATTTCCCTTCATAAGCATATACATGTTGGTTTTTTTTATTGAGACCTAAGTGTCGTTTTTCATTATTTTTATATTTATTCAATAAATTATCTTCATCATTTTCATCTTTCTTTACTTTTTTTAATTTATCCACAATCGGATGAAACTGTGCATAAAAATCTTTGAGTAAATGATTCCATACTACTTTGTTATTTGCAACATCATCTAATTTTTCTTCTAATACACTTGTAAATTTGTAATCCATCAAATCAACAAAATGCTCATTTAGAAAGCTGCATGTATTTTTTCCTAATTGGGATGGTAATAATTTCTTTTTTTCACTACCCACAGAAACAGTTCCTTCTTCTTCTTTTACTTCTTGTTTTTCAAGAATATAATTGTGAATTTTCTGTTTTTTTCCTTCAATATTTTCAATTTTCATATAATTTCGTTCTATTAAGGTATTAATAATATTGGAATAAGTTGAAGGACGACCAATACCTAATTTTTCCATTTTTTTAATGAGGGTGGATTCACTATAACGTGATGGAGGTTGGCTATATTTTTCCAAGGCTTCTATTTTTTTATATTTAATTGTTTCTTTTTCCTTTATTTTTTCTAAAATACGTTCATCTTCAATCAAAGTGGCTTCATCTTGATCATCATTATTTTTTTTATTTACAAAATCCTCATATATTTTTTTATAACCATCAAAAACTAATTTCTCGAATGAAATAAGAAACTTATGAGGGCAATCTGAAATAGATATGTGAATTTTATAAACATCGTAAATTGCTTTACTCATTTGCGAAGCAATGGTACGTTTCCAAATCAATTGATATAATTTTTGCTCGTAAGCATCATAATTATCTTTATCAAGACTTTTCGTATTAATATTTGTTGGCCGAATGGCTTCATGTGCTTCTTGAGCGCATTTAACCTTCGATTTATAGACATGTTTCTTAAAATATTGTGATCCATACTTTTCAGTCACATAATCATCAATTTTCTGAATAAATTCAGCACTTAAATTTACATTATCTGTTCGATGATAAGTAATTAATCCATTTTCATATAGTTTCTGAAGAGTATTCATAATCTTTTTGGAACTCATGCCAAAGCGAAGACCTGCATCTTGTTGAATTGAACTGGTAATATAAGAAGGAGGAGGATTACGCTCAGATACATTCTTCTCAATAGATTCAATTTGGAATTGTGCACTTTTACAATGATTTAAAAAATCAATCATGGGCTCTTTTTTCTCAAATTTGGTATTTAACATTCCTACTAATTGATGCTGAAAATGTCCTTTTACTTTATAAAATTGTGCATCACTAAATTTATCAATCGATTCTTCTTTTTCAATGATTAATTTCAAGCAAACACTTTGAACACGTCCTCCAGATAAATTAGGAGCAATATATTTCCACAATAAGGGACTTAAACTAAATCCAACAATGCGATCTAATATTCTGCGACTTTGTTGACTATTCACCATATCCATATCAATTTTTCGTGGATTAGCTACCGCATTTTCTAATGCTTTTTTAGTGATTTCATGAAAACAAATTCGATTATTTTCGGAAACACTCATTTTTAAAATTACAGAAACATGCCATGCAATAGCTTCTCCTTCTCGATCTTCATCAGCGGCTAAAAGTACATGATCAACGGCTTTGGATGTATCGATTAATTCTTTAATTTGCTTGGAACGGGTTGGTACTAATTTATAATTGGGTTTAAAATTATTTTCTATATCAACGCCAAAATCTTTTTTATCTAGATCACGAATATGACCAAAAGATGATTTCACAATATATCCGGGACCTAATAGTTTTTCAATTGTCTTTGCTTTAGCCGGAGACTCTACAACTAACAATGTTTTCATAGTTTAATAATGTAATCAATTTTAATTATTTAAGATAATCTTATTTAGTATTGTACTCTACACCCAAGGTTTATAAAAAACATCATTTTTATAAAAAATATTAATAAAAATATTTTTTATTTTTTTATTTATGACAACCAGCATTTTTCATTTGTTCTTGAAGTGATGGTAATAATAATGATGTTGATGTCGTATATAAACACGGAATAAACGCATGCACACATGCTTTTAAGGAACCAATAAAAAGATGAATTGCTAATCCTGAAGAAAATAAAAAATGCTGAGTATATGTCATACAAACATTCGGTAAATGATTATGTTTATCAATGATAGAAAATATAAATTTGCCTACCATAATTTATATTTTATATAAATATATTATTTTGCAAATAGAAAATTTAAATTTAAATTTCTATTTTTATTTTCATCTTCTATATACTTCCTGGGATATTCAATTAAATATTTCAGGAAGCATAAATGAAAATAGAGGTGCTATTTTTTTATTTTTATTTTCCCTAAAATTATTAGGTGGTGATTTATGATCTTTTTTGATAAAAATATCATGATCATCATGAAATAGTTTTAATTCACGATCAATGGTAGACATTAACTTGTTTTTTTCTTGTTTTTTAATAAAAGGTAATATCATCTGATATAATAATTGTTGTTTTTTTTCAATAGATGAATCTTGTAAAAATAAGTGGGTAAATAAATCTCTACATGTATATTTTTTTTTTACTAACTCTTTGCTCCATAAATAAGCATCTATAGGAAACAATGATAATTTATTTGTAATGCACTCATTATTTATATCGTAATTTGGATGAAGAGCCTTATTAAATAAGCATATATTAAGAATATACAAAGATTGAAATAATTTTAAATATATATTTTGATTATTTAATACGTAATCATTATAATCATAAATATTAATAGGATCATAATGTTCTAAAACTGGTTTAGGTAAATTAAAATTTAATTCCATAATTTTAACCTTATATGTATTATTTTAGATTTTTTATTTATGAAAAAAAATGATTTTTTATTTAAAAAGAGAACCTTTGTATAATATACTTATTCATAACTATTCTATATTACATATTATTATTAAATGCAAAATCATCTACATTGTCCTCATAAATTAGAAATGGATTCCCCATTTTCCAGTGATAACGAAAAAGAAGAAATTCTTAATGTTTCAGAAAATAATCTTGAAATAATGAATGAAATAAATGATAATGATCAACGTAAAAAGTCACCTTCTCCTGAAGATGACGACAATGAAAATCTAAGTATTCAATCTGAACCATTACCGTATGATGATGATGATGACGATGATGAGAGTTTATTATCTGAAAATGAAGATGATGATGATGAACAAGAAGAAATGCCTCCTGAATTATTGGAAAAAATGAAGATTTTTGAAGAAGACGAAAAACAAAAAGAACTTGAAAAAAATCATCCTAAAGAAAATAAGGATCAAGAAAAAATTAACGAAAATAATAATAACAATAAAAATTCAAACTATGATACTGTTCAATCATCTACAAATGATTCAAATAACAAAGTATCTCCTAAAATTTCCTTACAAGAACTCCAAAAACAATCTAAATTAGCTACTCAACAAAGTTTATTAGCGTTAGGTGGATTACGAGCAACTGCGGAATATGAAAAGAAAAAGATGTATGATCGCAAAGAAGAACTTGTTATTCAATTACAGAATTTACAAGAACAATCCATTGATAAATTAGTCGATGATTTCATTAAACAGAAGAAATTTTGTCAGTTACAAACTACATTAGATCAATTTTTTGAATTAATTCAACTTTTTCAAAATGTATCTGCTGATCAAAAAGATATGATTGAAAAATTACAAAAGGAGATCAAAGGATATCATGAAGAAAAAAAAGATGATATTCAAGAATATGAAAAACTAATGAAAAAAGAAGAAAAATATTGGAAACCCAACATGGAAGAATTAAAAAAGAAAATTGAAGTAAAGAACAAAGGCGCAACCTATTTAGCTGGTGCCCTTGTTCTGACCAATATAAATACATTTATTATGACTTATCTTGGGTTTGAAGTTTACTTTATTCAATATCAAAGAGCATTATTTTTCCTTTGGGATTTACTTAAATGGAGTGGTGTGAAACTAATTATCTTTTTACAGTATACTCAACAAAATTTCTTCCAAGTAATTGGTACATTATGTACATTAATTGTTATTGGGATGCTTACTGGACAAAAAATGAAACATATTTTAATGAAGTAAGAAATGTTTTATTTACACTCTTTAACATTTTATTATTTAACATTTTTATAAAAAAATATAAAAAAATATAAAATAATATAAAATAATATAAAATAATATAAAATAATATCATTATAATTATTTATATTTCAAATAATTATTTATTAGATACGATATATTACAATATTATACATGTCTGAATTAGAAATAAAGAATTAAGTGATACTCAAGAACAAGAAGTATCTAACATAAAACAAGTTTCTATCATTGATCCTACTAGCCTTCCACAAGAATCGAAATCAAATAAAAATAATGATATATTAATTCCATCTTCAGAACAATTAAATTCATACAGTACAAATAATAATACAAACATTAATGATTATGTTGAAATTTATAAAATTGAACATTTTAAGAGAAGTTTATCAAGATGTTGTGAACCAGGAAATGAATATATTATTAAAGATTTTGATACTATTTATAAAATTATTAATGATCTAAAAACACTTAATAACATGCAGAAAAACATTATCTTAGTACGATTTCATCGTATTTCTAGTTATTGTTTATCCAATTTTAAACATATTTCAACATATTATAGTTTTTCCAAGATTTTTATTATTACATGTGGAATATTAAATCCCGCATTACTATCTATTAATAGTAATAAAGAAAATGAATATTATCTTATTCTATATTGGATTGTCTGGACATTACAATTAGCAGTAAGTTTAATTACATCTTACATTAGTTTTTATAAATGGGATCGTAAATATTTTTTATATAATTCATATCGATCTAAGATTAATCAAGAAATTTGGTATTTTTTGGAACTTACTGGAAGATATAGTGTCAAAGAAGAAGAAGAAACGATTATTAATCACGATAGTCGTCTCAATTTGTTCTTAGAACGTATTGAAAGTTTATTCCGAAAATTAAAAAATTCGGATTTAGAAATTGAAGTATCTGAAGATGATAAAAAAGAAAATAATATTAAAAATAATTATTCCCATTTAAATAATCAAAATTTATCACCTGATTATCAATATCAAAATACGCAAAGTACACCCACACCTGATGTATAATTAAATTGGAAAAGGTGAAAATATCATTATTTTTATATTAAATTATTATAAAAATAAAAAATAATAATTTATACATTAAGAATTCACAAGTCAATTGAATATGAGGTTTACCATGTTGTATATGAAAAATTTTTAATTTTAATATTACCACCACTTCCATTCGAACTTTCACTTCCACTATGATTGCCTTGATATGAATTAGTTGGAGGTGCATAAAAAGGATTCATACCAATAAATAACCAATATCCCGCAATATTTGTATCATTTATTGTTTTTAAATTAAGATCACTATTATTATTTGTAGAAACAATTTCTTGAAATGGAATTAAAGTACCAACTGTTGAACAAGGATAAGGATTATCTTCTTTTGGTTCCGGCTGAGTAGCTGTAGGCCATTCTTCCCATGTGCCACCAACAATCCATTTTGAATTCCATACAGTAGTATTGTTATAACTAATTGTTGTTTCATCAGTTGATGATGGATTTGAAAAATCAACATTAACATCAATTATTTTATTATCAGAATTAAAAACAGTTCTAAAATTACTATTAGGTGCTCCGGAACCTTGATCTAATGGTTCAGTATTAAACGCAGTATCTGAACTAAATGTAATTTCTGATGGACCTGATTGATTTGCTGTACCATTTAATAAAGGAGTATAAAAATGTCCAGTATGTTGATAAAAGTTAATATTATTTTCATCATTGCCAGAATTTGCTTCAAAAATATCAAATTCTACCCCATATCTTCCACCATCAGCAGCTGCTGAATCATAATAATTAGGGCTTGATACATATGTTGTATTATTAATGGGTGGTTGTAAACTATTTGGACTTGAAGAAGATGTTGACCCCACTAAATAACAATTAAAATTACAATTATCAGATGAATTAAATGTTGAATCACTTAAATCAATGGTAAAGCTAATATTTTTTATATTTTGTAATTTTAATGGAGTATATGTATTTGATGTTTCATCAAATGTAGATAATAAATAACGTTGTCCGTTCCAATTATTTTGATAAGGAATATTTAAAACAGTATCAGAATCATTAGGATCTGGACTTAAAGCACCATTTTGATCTATATTTTCAAAAAAATAAAATGCTAAATTATTTGGTTCGGAATAAACATATAATAATGAATTGTCAAAGCATACTTTTTTTTCAAAGTAAAAATTTTGCTTAGCAAGATTATCTAATATTTCATTTTGACCGCATGTATATTCAATATCAATAGGATATTTAAATTGATTTTCATTCTCTATCAAATTTAAAGGTATATTTTTAACTTTCCCAATTAAATTACCAGAAATTTCTAATATTCCTAAGTCAAATTCAAGATCTACGATTATATCTAAATTTTCGTCAATACTTTTGAAACTATATCTTATATTACAAAATTGATTATTATATGTATAATATGATAAATAAGATTTATTATTATTATAGTTATATTGAAAAATATTATTATCAAAATTAATTGGAAATAAAAATTTAACCATTGCTTATATATATTTTAAACAATATATTAATTAAATTATTTTTTATATTAATACAATAAAAATATTTATATTTTATCTAATTATAAATATAGTTATTATGGCTAGTGAAAAAATTATTGCCACATCTTATTTTGATCATCCAAAAATAAAAGGAACTGTCGATTTTATTGAAAATAAAAAAAAAAATAATGTGATTGTAGAGATTAATTTACAAAGTACTTTCAAAAATAGTTATCATGGTTTTCATATTCATGAAGCCGGAGATTTAAGTGAAAAATGTATGGGTGCATGTGCTCATTTTAATCCCTATGGGAAAGATCATGGTGGTCCTGAAATGAAAAATCGACATGTAGGTGATTTAGGTAATATTTATTTTGATAAAAAAGGAGAAGCCAAATATTCATTTCAAGATGATTACATTAAGCTCCGTGGTACTAAGTCAAATATTATTGGTCGTTCGGTAGTAATTCATGCTGATCGCGATGATTTGGGCTTAGGAGGTCATAAAGATAGTTTGACCACAGGACATGCTGGTGCTCGTATTACATGTGCTGTCATTGGATATTCTAAAAAAATGTTTCATAAATAAAATACAAATAAAAAATGAAATATTTTTAATTATAAAAACTGGATCATATTCAATAATTTATTTACTGATAAGGTTATTTAAAAACTAAAA
>Ga0181555_1004863_pt1 | contig 10149 bp, 4 predicted proteins | sample 011ome_15_FD_145601 | JGI IMG/M metagenome (GOLD analysis project Ga0181555, IMG submission 145601) | Coastal salt marsh microbial communities from the Groves Creek Marsh, Skidaway Island, Georgia - 011504AT metaG (spades assembly) | ecosystem: Environmental > Aquatic > Marine > Intertidal zone >...
CATGCTGATGTGGATACTGAACGCCCAAAAGGACGTTGCAGGTGAGAGTGAATGGGTATTCCCAAAAAGAAATGGTGAAGGCCATATGACAGAGCCAAAGAGCCAGCTTGCAAAGATATGTAATGCAGTAGGCTTTAAGTTCAGGTTACATGACCTTAGGCGAACCTTTGCGACACATGCATCCAAGGCGGGCGTACAGTTTGACCTTATTCAAAAGGCCCTCAACCACAAAGCACAGAATGTCACCAGTGGCTATATCATCAGCAACGTAGACCTCATGCGACCCGTGTTTGATACAATCTTCGCTGAGTACTCCAAGTATTGGGACGCAGAAACATATCAAGACTACATTGGCGTGGGCGGTGCAGAATATCCTGAGGATTGACCTTCCCCCCTGGGTGAGTAGTCCAGACCAGGCTCCGCATTCCAATTTGCACATTCACTGAGCTTGGCTACGCGCCAGTCACAGCAAACTACATTACCACGACATTTCCCCACGTGAATGACACTGGACCTCTCAAATAAAAAGGGGCGTTTGACGCCCCTTTTGTTTCTAGGGTAGCCGTCACCACCTAGAAATCTACGTTTACGTTGTACGAAACAGCGGGCTTCATTGTTTGGCTCATCGTAACACCAGTTGATGAACGCCCCAAACCTCCGAAGATTGATTGCTCATAAGCCAACCCAAACGATTGTGAGGTTGTTTGCTTTGTTGCCTCGACTCCAAATGAAAGCGTCAGTTTGTTACCGGAGCTTAGGTCCATCTCCGAATAATTGATGCGCGCACCATATCCACAATGAACCTCTGTTTCACCAATCGCTTGGTCACAGAATGCTAGAGGAGTGAAGCCCAAGGTTCTTTCTTCGGACGTGGCACTTTCTAGCTCTTTTAGGAAATCTATCTCCCCATACAACCGGCCGCCATTCATAGCATCGAGGCGTGCTTTACCCGTTTCTGAGCGGTACTCATTTGAAGCAGTCACATTCACATCAGCACCGTTTGTATAGGCAAGTTCTAACCCAACTCTTGGTGAGAATTTCATGGATCCGCGTTCAATATCACCGGACACAGCTACACCGCCATAGTAAGCAAAATAACGATAATCGCCCGCTGCATTAATATCAAATCCACGATCAAAATCGAGATCGAAATTATGTTTTCCAGCTGAAGCTCCCAGATAATAATCCAAGAACAAAGCTTCAGCTAAACGATTGGCTCCAAAAATACCACCGTTAACCCCAAGACCATCAATTGTTCCATCGGCTAAGCCAGTGATCTGGTTACGCGACCCATATGCACCAACGAACCAACCAAATACACGGTCATCGTTGAGTTTCTTTTCGGTCCGTGTCGAGATGTTGAACATCCACTGCTGAACGCCCGTGTTGGTCGTAAGTAAGCTCATATTGCCTTCCGTGGTACGCCAAGCATCGCCAGAGCAGTTTTCTTGTGTTCTGTAGAAACTATTGTCCAAAGCCAACTTAGCGCTACCACCGACAATATTCGTCTGCCGATCGGAAACAACATCGCCAGAACACGCAATAGGCGTCACATCTTTGCGCGCTTCAGCCGTTACGAATTCAACTCGACGATTCATTTCCATACCCTCATCAGTGTCGTTTGTAGCAATAGGACGAGTTTCACCAAAGCCGACTGCGAATAATTTATCGGATGCAACATCACGACTTATAAGTGCACGTTTCACAGATGCAGCGCGCCGTTCGCTCAAGTCTTGGTTATATGCCAAAGACCCGCGATCGTCAGTATGACCCTCAATGCTCAGCAAATCAGAGGCCGCACAGCTATTAACGGCCTGTGCAATATCATCCAAGACCGGATAGCTTTCAGGCAGAATGATGTCTGAGGCTGTCGCAAAGTTGATATCCCTATTCGCAATGACCTCTGTTACTAATGCGCCACAATCTTTAGAACCACTGTCAAGCCTCGAACGCGCTGACTTAGCATATGATTTCATTCCCGCCGACTGTTGACGCATTGTTGCAGCCAGATCGTCTGATAATATCGTTTTAAGATCATCTATGATGAGTGGGATAAGCTCATTGAGCTCAACAACGGTTGGGGTGCCTTTTCCAACGCCTTCTGCCGAGTTACCCTCTTCCGAGCTTTCATAGCTTTCCTTGAAACCAGCCGGAGTTGTGCCAGATACTGTTGCAGTATTTTCCACTTTACCTCGCGCAAGATCTTCTTGAGTCAAAACATAGCTTGTTGTCCAAACCCAAGTCTCATCTGGATCAAGTGTGTTGGATCCGTTCACGTCGCCTTCTTTGAAGCGTTCGTTACTGTCATCCGTCAAGGGATCATCAAACTCAATCGCGGAATAGGAACCGCTTCCAGTGTTCGACGCACGGATTTCGTAGGTAATTGTTTCCCCAATTTTTGGTGGCTGTGACAAATTTGAAATATCTGCGACTTTGCTCACCGTCATTCCCATAGAGATACGATCAACTGGAATGTGGTTGTGTATCACTCCGTTTGAAAGTGTTGCTGCATCAGTCCAATCACCAAACTGCAAATTGAATACCAAATAATAGGTTGTATCACCGCCAACGACCGGAGCCGCCGCGCTGGGAACAATCTCAACAACACCACCACCAAGGCTGGTCGTACCATCATACTCGCCGGCAGGAGCAATAACTTCGGAAGCACTTGTAGCCGTTACCGATTTATATCCATCTGGCGCATCGACGACTACAGTATACTCGCCAGTTTCAGCTGGGTCTTGCAAGAAGAATGCATAAATGCCGTCTTCTTCCGTAACCTGAGTACCAGATCCACCGACGAGCCAACTATCATCTATTGCATTTCCATTGAACAACAGTCGTACAGTCGCGCCTTCAATTGGTGTACGTGACGTTGCATCGTAGACTACACCGCTTGGATCGATTGCAATTCCGTTGACTTCTTCGAAATTGCGAATTTTTCCCGCGCCATAAGCAACAGAAACATCCGACACACTATTTAGGCCACCACTTACACCCTGGTCACCAACACCATCATATCCAGTGAACGGCGTGCCGTCCGGTGAAATAAACCTAAGTTGGTAATCACCCGCAGGCATGTTTGTGAAGAAGTAGTCACCATTCGCGTCTGTTGTCGTCGTCAGAATTACGTTATTGGCACTATCGACAAGTTTAACCGTAATTCCACTCATCGGTACTGAGTTCTTGATAAGAGTGCCTGTAATTGAGCCCAGGAATGTTGTGGTGATTTCATCGGAATCTTCTGCTGCCGAGGAATTCTGAGTGAGTGTTTCACCAGAGCCAGGAATATCTGCAGTAACAACCGCCACGTTTTCGATAAAACCTTCCGCTGTACTATCTACGTCTCCTTTAAGTAGTATGTAAGATGCATTATATGTCCAGGTCTCATCAAGGTCCAAACGGCCATCTGAGTTTGCATCTCCAGAAACATAAACTGGAGTTGGTGCCGAACCCACACCGGTGAATTGATCTTCGGGCTCGCTCAATACAACGTTACCCAATGCCACATTACCTGTGTTTCGCAATTTGAACGTGTAAGTAACTGTATCGCCCACACCAGTGATATTGTCGCTGGTGGTATCTGCTACAGTGGAGGTCTTCACCAGCTTGATCGATGCTGTTTGATCCATCGTCGTCACTGTCGCGGTATCATTATCAGAAGCTGTGCCAGAGCCATCTGTCACATCATTTGTATTCCCAGGCGACGAACCCGTACCAACTGCAGAGTTGCTCACACCACCTGCATCAATATCGGCCTGAACCAACGCATATGTCGCCACAAATGTCACAGATTGGCCAGGAGCAAGCGTACCTGTCGTACCAGGCCAGCTACTCGCTGTCGGACCACTGCTCAAGCTCAAGACCGTACGATCCGCATCTGCTGCTGCGTCAAGACGTTTCAACGTGTCAGAAACGCTAATGTCGGTCAGTGTCACGTTCCCATCGTTCGTAACAACAATATTCCAGCTCAGCGTTTCTCCAACTGCGGCATTGCCACTCGTCTCAGTTTTTACAACATACAAACTAGCGTTCGGCGTAATCGTCGTCGTGGTGGGCAAAGGGTTTGAAGTTCCGACCACAGTATTACCAGTTGCACTTGTCTGAATTATTTCCTCAGTGCCCGATTCCGGTGTAGCTTTGAACGTTGCAATATTAGAAATACCGCCGGCATTGATATCATCCTGGACTAGCGTATAACTGGCGGTATACGTCCAAGTTTCCGCAGGATCTAAATGTGTGTCTGCAACGTTATCTGGTGTACTTGGTGATGTGTCCAAGACAAGTGCCGTTCCGGTACCAGACGTACCCCGGGTTAATTGATCAGAATCTAGTGAAACGTTTTCGTAGCGAACATCCCCAATATTTTCCAATGTGATACTATAATTTACAATATCGCCTGCCGAGGTTATTCCGTCACCGTTGTCAGTTATTGATGTAACAACCTTTTTTGCCTTTAATCCGCGTAGCACAATATCTCGCGTTGTTGCAGAACCCGAATAAACACCTCCTGTAGGTGTACCAGTTGTCTGGTTGCCGACAGATGTGCTTTCTAAGGTGTAGGTATTTCCACCAACGGTATACTGTAAAGTAGCTAGGTTTTTAAAGCTATCTGCAGATAGATCGTTTGATGTAACAACATATGTGTATGTCCAAGTACACGTTTCACTTGGCGCGAGATTTGTATCGTTCGTGCTGTCCCCTCCGCTACAACTTCTCGTCGACAGTGTTCCCGATAGCGATGTATCAGTTCCAGCACTTACTCTTGCGAACGAATCCGTTAGGCTGTCCATTGAAACAGCGACGACGCCCAAATTTTCAAGAGTGATGGTAAAGACAAGCTCGTCACCAACATCAACACCGTCCGACAGATCAGTTATCGCAGGCAATGATTTTGTCAGACGTAACAGCGGGTCAGAGCCAACAATCGTTAGCTCGTTCAACGAGGCATCAAAAATTTGGTTGAAGTAGGGCGATGTGGCCGTGATTGTGGCGACAACGTCATATGTTCCAGCCGCAATAGCTGTCGTAGTTGTCAAAGACCAATCTACCGCACTGACGACAAAGCCGGTTCCCGAAGTACACTGCGTCCCATCAGCAAGGGTTGAATCGCCCTGTATCGTATACGACACGTTATCATAGAAAACGCCATCCACTTCGACCGAGATTGTTTCCAGACCAGCCACTGACGGATCTGACGTGCTTGTTACTAAACAGGCTTCGCCTGTTAATGTTGGAGTCGCTGTGGTAACGCCCCCACCCAAGCTGACCGTTTTATCATCAACAAAAATCGGACCATACGGCCTTACTGCCTGAACTTGCTGTAGATAAGCGTTCAAATCGTCGATATCGACGGGATCGTTTGAGCCACTAATATCTGTCACACCGTCAGTGATATTATAATCTGATATCGTATAAGGCGGACGAACCAATCCATAGTTAGACGATCCATCAAGCGTAATAGTCTGATTACCATTGGAATCAGTGTAAGATAATGTAAAGGCTTGAAAGTCAACGGCGGATGAGGACGGTGTGAAACCAAAAGATCTTAAGGTACCGCCATCTTTTTCTTTCCAGCTAATATTTCCAGGAATTCGAAACGTTTCTGTACCCTGCCGCAGGACCAGAGTAACTGGGATGTCGTTGCCAGTTGGAGATTCAAACACGTTCGTCGAAGAGTTTTGCTGAACAACACTGGCGGATAGGCCGATGGAACTCAACTTAAAAACATCATTTGCTTTGGTGTTAGATGTACCGATTGTACCGACAAAACCTTCCGCAAAAGGTACTGCGACAATATCAGCACGCACAACGTTTGAAATCGCAAAAGATGAGAGAAAAACAACTAGAAAAACTGAGGCTTGTGAAAGGAGTCTGAAAAACCCAAATTTTTTAACCGAGCCTTTGACATATTCTTGAAACAAAACTCTAATAAAAACAGATAGAATTAACACTACAAAGCATTTCACAGGTTTAGAATCGTACATTGGAATATCTAGGTCCGGTTTCTTTACAAACGTTTGATTGCGGGATAAACCAACTGTCTAATTAACTCAAGATGATTGATAAACCCGTTAAAATTATTGTGCAAGTCGTAACTGCCGACGCTTCCGCCAGGTACCGTTCAATTGACTACCAAAAAGAGTTTGAAATAATATATTCTGGTCAAGAGAAAAAATAGCAGGGACGACACCGGCACCAGATTGGAAACACGATAAAATAATGGCATTTTTACAAACCACCCCAATAAAAATCGCCGCACAGCTTTTCTGAGCGCCCCACGGCTAACTGTTTCAACATCGAATGCTATGAAGGGTCTGATGTCGTTTCAATCGCCACCTTTCCCATTCGCCATCCAACCTAAACCACAGCCTCAGTCCCCCATGTGGTAAGCTGTGAAGCCCATTCTAGCTCCCGCTGCATGTAGATGCGGTGATCACCTTCACCATCGCCGTCAGCAATCGCATTATCCTGTGCATGACCCATGATGTGATACTGGTAGGACAGGGGCGTCTTGAGCAAGCGCATCTTATCTTTGAGCGTGTGCCGTGTTGAATAAGGAACAAGCCTTGGATCTGAGATGCCTATTGTTTTGCGTATGATGTTTCTCAGGCACTGAGATAAGGCCTCCATTCCGCCATCACACAAACCGCATGGTACACCGGAGCGCCCCACTTTTCATAAGCGCTCCGGTGGTTTAGTAGAAGCTGATATTGAGCGATTGACCCACGCTGACATTACCGTCTTGGGTTCCACCTAGCGTTGTCACAAAGGCACCCGCCCCATCCATGATTTCCTTGCGATTGGAAATCGCGCCAATGCTCTATATAAACTCGCCAGTAGCGCAGTGCGGTAAGTCCACAGTGCTGAAGCTACTGAGCGCTTTCTGCCATAACTCTAGGATGGTCTCCAAAATTTCCCCGGCGGCAATTTACAGGCTAATTGAGCGCGACCAGCCCACCCTTTTCTTCGACGAAGCCGATCGTTTACTGCGCGGCAATACCGAACTGAATGGGATCATAAATGCTGGTCACGCTCGCTTTGAAGCTAAGGTAATTATAAACCAAAAGATGCCAAATGGGAACTGGGAACCAACCGAGTTTCCAGTCTGGTGCGCCAAAGCAATCGCTGGAATAGGTGGGCAAGATGATACGTTGGTCAGCCGTTCGATCGTTATCTCGCTGAGGCGTAAGCTGATCACCGAAACTGTAAAGCCAGTCAGGTTCAACCTTGTGCAATCACATGAAGCAACAAGGTCAGAACTAACAGCATGGGCTAAAGAGTTTGCGCCCGTAAGCGAAGCCGAGATGATGCCATACCTTCAAGCAAACACTGATCGCGGCACGGATAACTGGCTGGCGCTGGGCATAATTACGAGACGTGTTAGCAGTGATTGGGAGCGGCGCATTCAAGATGGCCTGACAGCCATTGAGCAACGCACAGAGAGCGACAGTCAAAGTATCGAGATCCAGCTGCTAAACGATGTAAGAAGCGTTGTGAGAAAGGACGCGAAGCCAGAATGGACATCAACTGATCTGTACAATGAAGTCGTTTACAACGATGAAAATGACTGGACGAGGTTTGATCATGGCCGAGAGATCACAAAGAAGAAGTTTACCCAACTGCTTTCCGAGTTTGGCATAACGCCCAAGAAACGACAGAAGGCAAACGTGTTCTATGTCAGTGATCTTGAGGACGCTTTCAAAAGGTATCTCCCGCCTATGTAAGTAAACGTTCCACATCCTCCACATGTTCCATCGGTGGAGGGTTTGGAAGGTGTGGAGGGTTTTTTGATGTGAAAAGATGACTACGCCTCAATTGAAGACGAGTTCGATTCTCGCTATCCGCTTCATAGTTATTCATTAAATATATGATATTGTTTATTTAAATGATGTAATTATAATTTTTAGGTACACTTTGTAGTTTCGCATAACAGTAGTTTTGTAATTCCTATATTGAAAACCAAATCACCTAATGTCACCATAGCAGAGGTGCCTAGAGTAAAGTCGGGAATTAAACTATGATAAATTTTAGACAAATAAAAATTTTTCTTGGATCATTTTTATTCTTAGCATCTAGTATAAGCGCCGCATTTGCTGCCGATGATTTTTGTGGAGATCAGCAAGACAAGGCGTTTATTTATGCAAAAATACCAGTAACCACCAGCGGCAATCTACGTGATTATTTAGATACTAATGGATTAAGCAGACTTGCCACAATCCAAGACATACTTGATGCCACCTCAAAAGTTGGCGCTGCGACTAATTCTAATTTGGAGGAAATTGAAAGCTATCTTTACGCATTAAATGATTACTATTCTTACATGCTAAAATCTTCTAGTGAGGGTATCGGTCAGATGATTTCTGAGCGATTAATGGGCGAAATAGATAACTTATACTTCACGCAAACTACCAATAATCGTCGGCTTTACTTTTCCGATAAGCCACAAAATCGAGAATTTGGAAATGGCTTTACGGCTAACGGGACCTATTCCTTTATTTCTGAAGGTAACGTCTCTATTTCGCTAAGAATAACTAGGCTGAAAGATGGTGAAATAAGAACTTTTGTTTCGTCTGGTGAGCCAATTGCAGCGACCAAAAGACTAGCACAACGCGTGTTTGAAGCCTTTCAAATGCCCGGCAACCAGGGTGTCTTCAACCCATTTAGCGATGCAATTTGGTTAACTGGAGAAACAACTGGCTTTGGCGCGAAAATGCGGGTCAAAGATGCGGTTGAATATTGTTCAGCTTTTGGTGCGCGAATACCAACAAAAATAGAGTTATTACTAGCGTCAAAGTTGGGGCCGTATGTGACGGGTTTAAAGATGGATGACCGACTTCAATACGTTGCGACAGAAAACGGAACTGTAAAAGTCTTTTTGCCTGTGACTGGACAATGTTTAAAACCTGGCAATGACTTGACTAAGCAAGCAATGGTAGTTTGCATAAAAAATAGCTAAAACCCAGCTATCTAACGCAACCCACAAGAAAGCATGGCCGAGCCAAATCTAAACATTCTCTCAAAGAGGTCGTTTTATGAGGTATGAAAGAACGATTTTTCATTTTTCCTCCCTGTTGAACTGGCTGTCCCTAATCGGGCAGCCTTTTTCTATACGTAGACCTGCTGGACAGTGACGTCTATCTCAAAGAGTACCCCTATTCACTTTCCAAAACCTTCCACATGTTCCATACCTTCCACCCCAGTACCTCACCCCCAACTCACATTACCAACCATTCACAACAAAAGCGTTTATTCGAATTGGGGCATTTGCTACTGAAGTAGCCAGCATTCTTGAGCAGCCGCTTTCATTACTTTTAAACCTAAAGATTTTTGAAGCGGAGATGTCGTTGGTGCATATGCAAATTCCACAAACACTAACGGCATGTATTTGACCAATCTCAAGTTGAAACTAAGCTGCTATTCTTACATCCAGAATTTTTTGCGGCTTTATATGGCAACCTGCAGGCATTGTTTTCAAGAAAAAGCTTAACGTCCTCGATCCCTACAGCACCGTCCCCATCAACATCCGTAACCTCGTCGATTTCAACGCATATGGCTTTCGGTTTCGGACGTGTGCCATGCCCTGCGGTGTATTCGTCAAATGTGATTTGGGCCCCTGCAATAGATGATCCGTCATAGCTTGTGGTGATGAGCTTGCGCAAACCAAGGCGATTGAAGTTCGCTGCGAAATACTTGAAGAAATTGCTTTCGAAGGGGTCGTCGCAGTTACAATAAACAGTCTTGTTGCGGAAGGTGTCAGGATCGAACTCCAGATAGGCTTCAACTTCCTTCTGAATATCAACGTACTGCGTATAGAATTCGTCTTTTTTAGCTTCGCGAGCTGCCGTTAAGCCAATATTCTTCGAGCTTCCTTCTAAATCCGCCATCAATTCATGTTCCCATGTTTTTACATATTGTAGGCCAACAATTCACTCCAAACAATGTGTTATTGCCATGGCATTCTAAAACGCTGTTTTGATGTGTCACTAGATGGCTGTCAGTGCAAGCGCTGATCCACAGACTAAGCCCTACTACTCCGCTCTAATAGCTTGCCAGAAACGCAAAATTCTCTCACTGTGACTCTAAAGGTATTTTTGAATTTGGGCTTATATATGTTTGTCGAAATGACGAGTACCGAACTAAGATCAC
>Ga0181555_1004864_pt1 | contig 10147 bp, 10 predicted proteins | sample 011ome_15_FD_145601 | JGI IMG/M metagenome (GOLD analysis project Ga0181555, IMG submission 145601) | Coastal salt marsh microbial communities from the Groves Creek Marsh, Skidaway Island, Georgia - 011504AT metaG (spades assembly) | ecosystem: Environmental > Aquatic > Marine > Intertidal zone...
AGTTTAGCTTATTTAACGACCAGCAATTTCATTAAATCGGTCTAAAATATATGATAACAGCAAAATTTGAGTATGCAAATTAATTAAGTCGATAAAAATTCTAGATAAATATTTTTTTTTATGTTTCACTTAATTGAATATTTATAAAAAAATGAAAAATTTAAATAAACCAAGATTTCTTATATCTGTATTCTTATTACTATTCATAACAACGGTTGTATATTTAAATTTAGATGCGTCTTCAGCATTTTTTTCATCAACTCAACTTTTATTATCAGAATATTTGGGATGGTTAATAATAATTATTGCTAATGGTTTTTTAATATTTTCAACCTATTTAGTATTTAGTAGATTTCAACATATCAAGCTTGGTGGTTCTAGTGCCAGTCCTGCATACTCATATAAAACTTGGATAGCAATGCTATTTAGTGCTGGTTTAGGTATTGGTCTTCTATTTTATGGTGTCGCAGAACCTATCGGCAATTTAAACGACTATCCAGGAATGATTGAAGGAAACCTTTCTTATAATGCTAGTAAAGCATTAAGTTTAGCTAATCTTCATTGGGGACTTCATGGATGGGCTATATATTCAGCTCTTGGGTTATGTATTGCATATACAACCTATAACAAAAATAAACCATTTAGAGTAAGCTCTTTATTAGGTCCATCTATTGAAAATAACAAAGTCTTAGCAGCTTTAATAGATATTATTGCAATACTAACTACTATTACCGGCATTGCTACATCGTTAGGTTTAGGAGCATCTCAGATTAGCGGTGGTTTAAATTATGTTTTTAATTTAAATGTTAGTGAAATGGTATTAATAGCTCTAATTACAATCTTAGGATTAGTAAGTGTTTTATTAGGTTTGGATAAAGGCATTAAAAGACTTTCTCAATTAAATATGACAATCGCAGGCGTTTTACTGTTAGCTATTTTAATTCTAGGTCCAACATTATTTATTCTAAATTCTATAATTCAAAACGCTGGGGTATATCTAAATCAATTAATTCAAATGGCAACTTGGACAGAAGCTTATGACTCTTCAGTCTATCAAAATGCCTATACGTTATTTTATTTTAGTTGGTGGTTTGCTTGGGCGCCTTTTGTTTCCTTATTTATAGCAAGAATTTCATACGGTAGAACTGTAAAAGAATTTGTAGTTGGTGTTTTGTTTGTCCCATCTTTAATTGTTTTTATATGGATGGGAGTTTTTGGAAATGCAGCAATTTATCAAGTTTTAAATAATATTGGAAATATAACTTTAGCTGTAAGCGAGGATGTTACAACAGCATTGTTTGTTTTATATGATGCATTTTCATTTTCATTAGTTCTTTCTACTTTAACTTTATTTGTAATTGTTACATTCTTTGTAACTTCATCTGACTCTGGTGCTTTGGTTGCATCAATGCTCTCTTCTAAAAAAGGTGCTGAAATAGATGGGGATTCGCCATTTATTTCAAGAGCTACGTGGGCAATACTTTTGGGTGTTCTAGCAGCAGTATTGTTGAAAGCTGGAGGATTAGGAGCACTTCAGACTGCAGTTGTAATATTTGGAATACCCTTTTCAATAATTACTGCATTTGCGTGCAGAGAGCTTTATAAATCTTTTAAAGAAGAACTAATTAATTAATCTATTTCCTCATCTAATTTTTTTAATTCTTCATTATCCATTTCATCTTCAAAAATAAGTTGATTAGAATGGGTATCGGTACTGCTAAATTTTTTACTAATAATTAAAGCTATAACAATCAATATTAAAATCACACCAATCTGGTACATCATATGAATATCCTATATATAATTAGACTATCTAATTAATACAACAAACTTCATATGGATGCAATAGATAATATATTAAAGAGAGTTTCAGCAAGGATATTAAAAGAACCTTGTCCGTCTAAAGATGAAATGAACACTGTTTATAGAGGAGCCCTACGAGCCCCTGATCACGCCTGGTTGAGACCAAGTAGTTTTATTCAAGTAACTGGTGATGGTATTAATAAACTATCAAAAATTTTTGAAGAATATGCTAAAACAATTCCAGATATTAAAGATGAAATTGTAACTAAGTATAAAAATGCTCCATTCAGAGCTCCGATGATTATTATTCTAGTAAATACAATTAAAAATCATCCAAAAGTTCCTAATATAGAACAAAAATTATCAACAGCAGCATCTGCACAAAACATTCTTCTATCTTTAAATGCACTTGGATACTCTGGTATATGGAGAACTGGAAAATTAGCATTTAACCCATTTATAGCATCGAAATTAAATCTTACTGAAAACCAAGAAATTCTTGGATATCTTTATGTGGGTACTCCAGATGGTACGAATAAAAAAATACCAGAATTAGAAATTGATGATTTTGTTAGTTATTTATAAATTATTTTGTTTATAAATATAAGCGGCTGTAAATGCCATGAATGTAAATATTATTTCTGATATCAATGAAGCAACTGCAATATTAGTGTCATAATTAATTGATGTAAGGACATTAAAAATAGCTGCAATTAAAAAAACTATTCCTGCACTAAATATCCATTGATATTGTTTGGTTATATATGAAAGAAATGACATTATAGTTGTACCAAGAAAAAAAGCAGTAAAGTCTCTTACTTGAGTATTCCTTGCATCGCCCTCCATATATATCATGCTTAATGAATTTGCTGCAGCTTCGGGTGAGAATATCCACTGAGCTGAAATTATTCCAAGAATTAAAGTTAAAACTATTGATAATATATTTGCTATTTTCATATTTTTATTTTTTTTACCCCTAATAAGTTCTTGTGGAGTATTTCTTTATTATTATTGCATACTACATAATGCGTATCTGCATTATTTTTGAAGCAAATAGAAAATTTTGGCAAATCATTAATTAAATGAAGTGCACAATATCCATCAATAGCAATACATTCATCAATTTTATTAGTTTCAAGTATTTCTTTTACAAAAGGTACTCGCTCAGGCTCTTCATCATAATGAGGGCAACATATACCTTTAACAAAACCAAGACAAGGAATAATTGCTTGATGGTCTTTCCATGAATCTGTAATACCTTTTTCAAACCAACATATTGCACCAGCACTTACACCGCTCATAATAATATTTTGTTCATACGCTTCTTTTAAGATTGAATTTAATTTCCACTCTTTCCATACAGCAAGCATGCTTTTAGTATTACCACCTCCGACATAAACAATATCTTGATTAAGAATATGTGTTCTAAGGTCAATTGTTCTTTTAAAAAAATCAATATGAGATGTGAAACAATCTAGGGAATTGAAAGCTTTATAAAAATTATCAATATAGTTCTGATCATCACCAGTGGCAGTTGGGATAAAACAAATTTTTGGTTTAATTTTATTTGCTTGTTGAACAATATATTTTTCAATCTTAAGGTCACCAATCTCTCTACCAAACCCACCTCCACCGATTGCAATAATTTGTCTCATAAAGTGTCTACAATTTTTTTAATTACTTTAATATGTTCAGTAGTTGTTCTGCAACATCCCCCAACTACTGATGCCCCTTTATTAATCCAATCAATAACATAATCTTTATATTCATCTGGTCTAATTGGTTGATGGTTGTGATAATGCCATTCATCTGAGTCGCTAACAAAACCCTCTAATTTATTTTTTTTATATATTGATGAATTAGCATAAATACCAAAACTTTTTTCTTTTAGAAGCTTATCAATAGCAAGGCTTGCTGTATCTGCATGAACACAATTTACTAATTGACAATTTATATCTAATTTTAAACCCTCTTCAATCGCCAAATCTAATAACTCAGTACTTGGTAATCTATTTAATTTATTTCCTCTAGTGGTCCAACTTAACCAAACGGTATCAGAGTAGTTTTTTGCAGTTGATGCAGCTATTGTGCCTTCATAAATTGATGCCATAGTTTCACAAATAATTAAATCAACACCATCATGATATATAGAACCTAAAGTTTTATAAAATTTTCTTAAAGTTTTCTCATTAGCACTTAAATCTGGTCTAAAAGTGACATGAATTGGAGAATAACAACCTACAATTTTAGTATTGGTACCAGCTTTTATTACCCCTTCCTGGCAGAGCTCTAAAGACCGTTTAGCCAAATCCTCATATGAAGGTGCAGTAGGCTCTCTCTTAAGAAGTTCTGGAGTTGCTTGATAATTAGATGTAGTTATTACATCTGCCCCAGCTTCTATGTTGTCTATATGAATTTGTTTAATTACTTCTGGATTATGTATTAAAGAATAAGCAGACCAGATGGATGTTTTAAAGCTTGGAAGATATTCACCTCTATTTTCTAGCTCTGTACCAAGAGCCGAATCTAGAATTAATGGTTTCATTTATTATCTATATGTATAAAAGTTAAACATTATACTTCTTATCAAATTCAATAAGCCTATTTTTCCATTTTTTAGTCAGATAATTAAACTCAGTGGGTCTAACAATAAAATCTTGAAAAATAGCATTTCTGTCAACCATCAAGATTACAACTTGTTTAATATCTGTACCAAACATAACATTATGGGCATTTGCATAAGCGCATCCTTGTAAAAAATAATCTTCGATCCATTCCCTTTTTTTGATTTTTTTTGCAGTCTTAAAATCTATTAATGAAGGTATATCTTCATATATACCAACACAGTCTGCAGTACCGGCATATAGATTATCCAATATAAGGCCCACCTCCAAACCCCATATTTCACTTATTCCATTTAAACCATTATTAATAAATTTATGTGCAATTTTTTTTGCTATCAACTGATCTTCTGAATCACTAAAATGGTCCCAGTTTTCATTGGATAAATATTTTTCGATAGATTCATGGACAGCGGTACCAATATCAGTGCTTTGTTTAATTATTCTCTCAGCCTCTTCATCTCCAACCCTATTTCTCCACTCTATTAAACCATCTTTAGATTTTGAAGTACCACTAAGAACTGTTGTAACACTAGGAACTGGTATCTGGTTAGAGTCCAAATAATATCTGCCATGTTCTTTATCAATTCTTTCAAGAACTGGATACATAAATTTTTTTTTAATCATTTTAAGAAATGCTCTTTAAGAACTGATAAGTGATTATCAAAATTCTTCCAATAATCCACTCCGGATTTATAAATAGGCTGCCTTACCTGTTCAGAGCTAGCAGTTTTAACTGGTCTTTTAGATTTATAAAAAGACATGCAAGATTCTTCAAATTCAAGACCTAAATACTTAAATAATAGCTTTACCTCATGTTCAGGATTATTAATAACATTTTCGTAATTTACTGTATAAATTGAATCTGGATATAGTTCATTCCAAAAAAGCATTATTTTTTGATAGTCCTTGTAATATCTAGCTATATCATCTAAATCATATGTAAAATGCTGACCTTTAGCAAAAAATTGTTTAAAACAACTAAAACAGCCATCTAATGGATTTCTTCTAGCATCTATAATTTTTGCATTTGGTAATATCATTTTAATCAAGCCAATGTATGGAAAATTATTTGGCATCTTATCTATAAAAAAATTTGATTCTTTCCTTGACCAGAGGGTTTCATCAATATATTTCGTGCCAAAGTTATATATGTCTTCATTTGAAAGTTTAAATAAGTTATCTGTGTAGTTATCTGAATTATTAAATGAACGAATTTTTCTTCCAATTGTCATAATGTTGTGGTGCTCTTGAGTACCTTCTATCAAAGAATGAATTGAAAGAATTTGTTCAATCAAGGTTGAACCAGCACGAGGAAGACCAAGAATAAAAATAGGATCTTTTGTTTTATTACCAACCTCATAATTAAATTTGTGAGAATTTTTATCAAAAAAATCTATAGTTTTATTAATTAATATTGAGTTTTCTTCAGCATTATAATCGAGGGTTTTTCTATGCATCCAATTACCCTCTTCATAATATTTAAATGACTTATCATAATTTTCTATTAATTCGTGTGCTTTTCCTAAAGCAAAGAGCATTTGAGTCTTTTCTATATCATGCATATCAGCGTTAAGTGCAGATTCCATTGTTTGAATTTGTTTTTCTGAAAATTTATAAGTTTTTAAATTAGCTAAACTCCAATATGCCTCACCACATAATGGAAAGTATTTAATTGCATTTAAATAAGATAACTCACTGTCTGCCCTGCTTCCTACAGTTTTTTGAGCATGCCCTAAGCTTAGATGTACTCTAGGATTTTTTTCATTAAATGTTAGTAACTCTTTATATATTCTTATGCCTTCATCAAAATCCGACAATCTAACATGAATCGTACCGAGTGCTCCCATGGCTTCATAATTATTAGGATCAAGTTTTAATAAATTTTGAAAAGCTTTTTTTGCTTGGATAAATTTATTTTGTAATCTATAGCATTTTGCTAAGTTCTCCCACAAAAGCTTGAAATTTGGATTTAATTTAATAGCTCTTACAAATAAAGTTTCTGCTATCGGGTAGTTATTTTGTTTGAAAGCCAATAGGCCTAATAATCTCAAGGCATCAACGTTATTTTTATCTTTTTTTAAAACGTTTTTATATGACTCCTCAGCAAGGTTATTTCTACCAGCTTTTACATGTCTTATACCTTTATATAGTTCAGAATAAGTTTTATCAGATTCAAAAAATTCCTGAATAACTTTTTCAGATTCCTCATAATTAGATTGATCTGCGTATATATTTGAAATTTCTCTAACATAGTCAATTGAGGGATACTTTTTATGGAGCGTTTTAATGCAATCTAACGCGTGATTATGGTCACCAATAAAGATTAGTATTTTATATTTTTGTTCTAAATATAATTTGTTGTCTTGAAAAAAATGAATTGATTGATTGATGTATTTAAGAGCATTTATTGGATCATTAATTTTTATATTTATTGAAATAATTAATTCAAGAGCCTCTTTATTATCAGGATAAACCTTTAATATTTCTTCAAGTTGTTCCAATGAACTATTTACATTATTATCGTTAAACAACTTAAGTGCATTTGTAAGAGCAAATTTTGTATTATCTGAAGACATTAAAAAAAAATATTAACCCTGAATGGAATCTTTCAGTTATTAGTATAACTATTTTATTATCAGTATTGTTGTCAATTTTTGTTCTTGCTAATCCTGAAACGACATCAAAGGCGCTTGCAAATATTTATACGATATTATCAATTAAGTTTGAAACAATCTTTTTGTACGGCAGTTTCTTAATTCTAGTTTTCTTATTCATTTTAGCTATATCAAGATACGGATCAGTGACAATATCGATTAAAAATAAAAATAACTACAGCATGATATCTTGGTGTTCAATGTTATTTGCAGCTGGCATTGGAGCAACTCTTTTATATTGGTCAACAATTGAATGGATAGAGTATTTTAATATTCTTTCAAATGATTCTTTATTCGATAAGGATAAGGTTATGCAATACTCTCGAACCTATCCAATATTTCATTGGGGACCAACTGCATGGGCTATTTATTGCCTACCTGTCGTAGCATTTGGGTTGGCTATTACCAAAAAACCAAATTCTTCTCTTACATTTTCAGGAATTTTAAACATTAAAAACATTTTTTTTAAAACTATATTTGATGTGATATTTATTGGATCAATAATATGCGCTGCAGGTGTCGGATTGGGGCTTTCATTTCCATTAATTTCATCTGTAATATCAAAAATTTTTGAAATTGATAGAAGCTTCACATTAGATATAACAACAATAATTTTGTGTTCATCTGTATTTGCAACAAGTGCTTATATTGGTATTCAGAATGGTATTAAACGATTAAGTAATATAAATATATTTATTGTATTAATATTTTTATTCCTAGTATTAATTATTGGTCCAACTAGTTATATTTTAGATAATTCAATTAAAACTATTGTCTTTTATGGTTTTGAATATCTGAATTTAAGTTTATCTTCCGGTACAAAAATAAGTATTGATTGGACAGTTTTTTACTGGGCTTGGTGGTTTGCCTTAGCACCAATGGTTGGTACTTTTTTGGTAAATATTTCAAATGGTAAAACATTAAGGCAAATTATTTTAGGCACAATTTTTATTGGTAGTGCTGGTTGTGCTTTGAGCATGCTTATTTTATCGAATTTATCTATTTTTCAATTTGAATCAGGAATACTTAATGCGCCTACAATGATTTATGAAAATGCAATTACCAGAGATGCATTGGTAGTTACAACCATTGGTAATTTACCTTATGGTGAGTTTCTATTAGTTATATTTGCTCTAATATTAATTATATTTTTATGTACAACCTATGACTCTGCTTCATACGTTCTTGCTTCGGCTTCTATGAAAAAATCTTCAATGAAAAGCTCAAAATCATTAAGATTATTATTTGCATTTATTATGGTCATACAACCTACATTATTAATGTATTTAAATGGAGTCGACTCATTTAAATGGATAATGGTAATATGCTCCATTCCTCTTATATTTATATTTGCTTTATTAATTTATTCAATCATAAAAAATGTTCATTCAATTAAATAATCATAAAGCTCATATCTTTACTAAGAATCCTATCGATTCATCTAAAAAAAGTATTGTATTTTTACCAGGTGCAGGTATGGACCATAGAATTTTATCAATGTTTAAATTGTCTAAAATTGAAACTACATATAATGTCATAGCGATTGATCTTCCTGGACACGGCTACACCAGTGGTCCACTTTTTTATGACGTTGAAGAACATAGTCAATTTTGTATTGAGTTATTTGAAATAATAAAACTATCTAATCCAATTATTATTGGGCATAGTTGGGGTGGTTTAATCGCATTGGATTTATCTACTAAATTTCATGCTGAAATGACAGTGTGTATGAATATTGCTTACCCTTTTCTAGTTGGTGAAATGCTACTTGATTTTGCAAAAGGCAATCTTGATCAAGCGGTTGAATTCCTTACAAAATATGGTGTCTATAAGTTTCCTGATGTAGAGATTAAATCTCAAGGCTTTGGTGTTAAAGGCTCAGGATTCTATGGAAGAACAAAAGGTGAGATTAAATCACCCTATGGCACTAAAGTTGTTGAATCTGATCCTGAAAGAGAAATAAAACTATATCCATTAAAAAGATTATTTAATCAGACTCAAAAGGAAATTAGCTCGATAGATTTAAAATCATGCAATAAGTTTAGACTAGATGAAAGTCAGATTTCTAATTTATCAAATGTAAAATATATATTCTGTGATAAAGACAAACTTGCTAGATACAATCCAGAAAGTGAAATACTTAACAAATTAGAGTTAGATAAGGATATATTTACCCTAACTGAATCAGGCCATTTCCCATTTTATGAGGACCCTGATCAACTTGAAGAAGTATTAAATAAAATTTTTAATATATCTATCTAGTATCTATATCTTATTCGCATTCCAACAACTCTTGGCTTGCTACCTGTTCTTCTTACACCAAAACCTGTGTAACCAGAGCTTCCTTCAGCAGAAAAGTCATCATATCTTGATAAATATGCATCTTCATCAGTAAGATTGGTAATGTAAAGCTCCACAGAAGTATTTTCATTATCAATCCCAGCTCTTATATTTGAAATAGCATAAGATGGTAACTCAATTGCTCCATTTTCATATGAAGTGTTTCTTTCTCCAGTATAGGAATGATCGAATATAAGATATGCTGGTTTACCCATTAAATTAAAATCTTTATCTAATGAAATATAATACGAGAGCTCTGGCATGCTTGCTAATTTGTTGCCAGCATTAGCGCCTAATTCACCAGAAACGTAATAGTAATCCTCACTTAGTGTTGGGTCCATTTTATTTAAATAAAAATTTAGGCTTGTTGAATCATTCACCATTAATATTGAATTAAGCTCAACACCTGTTATTTCAGCATTACCAACATTTTCAGTATAGGCAACTGAGGTAATATCTGTATTGTAAGTTGAAGTTTGATAATCCTTCCAATCCATTGAATAATAAGCGCCATTGAGTATTAATCTGCCATCACTCCAAGTTGATTTAAAACCAAGCTCGATACTATCTAGATAATCAGGATCATATGTTTCAGGAACACTAAAGCCATTTGCATTAGGTCTAGGTCTGTTTACACCAGAAGGCCTAAAACCTTCTGAATAATTACCATAAATCATGACATCATCATTTATATTATGTTTAAGAGATAGTTTTTTAATATTACCT
>Ga0181555_1004865_pt1 | contig 10146 bp, 3 predicted proteins | sample 011ome_15_FD_145601 | JGI IMG/M metagenome (GOLD analysis project Ga0181555, IMG submission 145601) | Coastal salt marsh microbial communities from the Groves Creek Marsh, Skidaway Island, Georgia - 011504AT metaG (spades assembly) | ecosystem: Environmental > Aquatic > Marine > Intertidal zone >...
CTGTGAGACGACGACTCTGAGGCGACGCTTTTTTGTTGCGTGTCGTTTGCTCTTCTTTGCCACGACGCGCGAGAGAGAGAGAGACAGACAGACAGACAGAGAGAAAGACACGTCTTCATCTTCTTCCGCGACGACGATGCGTTTCGTGTCTTCTCAAAACGCGCGGGGTTAAAAAGAGCATCGTCATCCAAAAGATGACGACGAGAAAAAGATGATCGAGAGACACGACGGCAAAAGACTTCCCCGATGGAATATAATTATCCATCTCGCGTTCGTGGCAAAAAGAGATCGAGAGACAGAGAGACAGAAGAGTCGTACTCTCGTCACAAAAAGAGAACTCTTCATTCGTACCTTGTATTCGCGGGCGCCAGTCGTCTCGATGACGCACATTTCAGTTGGTTTAGAAGCCATTTTGTGTGTGTTTAGATGTGTGTAGGTGTGTGTAAGGTGTGCGTTGCGGTAAAAGTAAGGACAAGTGTGGGACGCTTTGCAGCCGTTGATTTTTGCATTGATACCCTAAATATTTTTCGTAGTTGCTCTCGTAAAAATTAAAACTCTTCCGTTGTAAATATAAATAACGCTCGTATCCTTCTCTCTGTATTCCTTCTTTCTCCCGACGTAATAATAATAATAATAATAATATATAATATATGATGTGTTCTGTGTTCAGTTTTGTTCTTGTTCTTGTTGTCTTGTTGTCTTGTTCTTCTTCTGTTGTTGTTACGTTTAAGCTATGTCGACGCCGATGGCGGAGCGCACGTTTTGAACCGTCAAATGTCGGCAATAGTTTGGACTTCCTTCCCCCCATTGCATGGCACCGTTCAACCCGTGACCTTTGACGAGGATGTTCTCGACGCTAAACTCGCAGTGCGAGTTAAAGTTTGGTTCGTTTTCGTCCACGCCCAAGGTGGGAACTTCGCCCATGCACCCGTGGTAACTCTGGTCGCCGCCGACGCCGTTCCAAACGTCGGAGAGTAAAGTCCACTCGCAGTTGGCGCCTTCGGCGCAGCCACCGGAACCGTAAATGTTCAATTGCGTTTGGTTCGGGTCTTCGTTGCACCAGCAGGCGTACTCTTTGTCCGGCCCGCGTTCGCCAAATTCGCAATCTTTGCAGTCTTTATATTTCGGTTTGAAACATTCGCCGCCGTTGGCTTCCGCCTCGGACGCTTTGCAAGTGGTCACGGTGATGATTCCGGCGTCGTCTTTACGAATAGTCGTGTGTCCCCAGGCTTCGTCGATGTTGTACGGATCGAGTTCGACTTCGTGGCCTCCGCCGGCGAAGTTCATTTGCATTTTTTTGCGCATACAAAATTCAGAGCCGTCGATTTCCCCAGAGCCGGGGCCCCACTGCCAGGTGTCCGGACTCATCCACAAAGGCGCCGCCCAGACGCCTTGGCATCGAGAGGTCGTCCAATCGTAATTTAACGATTTGAAATCGTGCATGGGGATTTTGCACTCTTTCGCGTGCGCTAGCATGCACTCGGCTTTCCCTTGAGAGACGCCAAATCTCACCGAAGCTAAATCGTCTTCACACATCTCCGGTTCGGTTCCCATATCATTCACGCCTCCATTTTGCGACTGACACGAAGGGTGCGTCATGTTCCCGACAAAAAAAGGCCATTCGAGGTCTTTCCATTTCGAGGCTTGACATACCTTTCGCGCTTGTTTACCCGGGGCCTTGGCGAGGCGTGATTCACCAAACCGGGACTCATCGTTTAAATGGTTCACTTTTTGCCGCGCGATGTACGCTTGCGCGGCTTTCTTCTCCTCCTTCTTTTCCGAAGTCTTGACCGCTTTCATGGCGTCTTCGTACGCTTTCTTCAAAGCCTCGGCGACTTTTTCGGCTTCAATGCGACTTTTCTTAGCTTTCTCAGCTGCAGCTACTGCTTTTTGCTTCTTGCTCATCGCCGTTGCGTATTCCTTCGTGGAAGAAGGACTGGAAGGCGTTTCGATATCCTCCCTCTCCGTCGATTTTTTCGAAGAAGACGATTTTTTCGAAGAAGAGGCAGAATCGACGACATCCCCAGCGTTATGTTTGCTTTTGTGATCTTTCTTCTCCGCCACGAAGTCATACGAAGTCGTCGCCAATTCTTCCTCGACTTCTTCTTTCGGCGCCTCGCGTTCGTCGACGTCTTTTTGCGAAAAGTACAGATCCGATGAATCTTGCGCGGGGCGTTTTTTAGAGGCCAAAGGATAATCGTACGATCGATGATCTCCAGAGCTGTCCTCTTTCTCGTCTTCGTCTTCGTCGTCGTCGTCGTATCGCTCGTAGCGGTGCTTACGAGAGGGTTCGTCGGAGGAAGCTTTTTCTTTTTCTTTTTCTTCCTCCTCCTCCTCATCGCCAACTTTCGGTGCTTCTTCTTTATCGACGAGTTCCTCCGGGCAGCACCCGACACCAGGAATCGGCACACCAGCGATACACGTCGGCGATGGATTACACGCGACGTTTTTGTACGGATCCAACTTAAACGTGTGCGGAACTTTGACGTTTTGGATGACAATCATGCCTTTCTCGTGATACGGTTTTGGCGCGTTGGCTTTCGCTTCTGCCTCAGCCTTTGCCGCGGCGATCGCGGCAGCTTTCGCTTCCGCTTTCTTTCGCTTCACTTCCTTTTCGTCAACGTTGATATTCGCGATGAGCTCCATCTCTTCCTTCGTCATACCGTTCGTTTCGATGCCTTTTGGTATGTACTGCGCGGCGATAGGATCAATCGACGATGACGTCTCCTCTCCTACTTCCGTTGCAACTTCAGGCGTCGCCGCGGCAGTAGCCATCACAGCTTGCTCCGGAAGTTCTCCAGATTCTAATTGTCGCATTCGTTCCTCCAGACTCGCTTTCGCGTCATCGTCTTCACTCGATCCGAGTTTGGTCAAAGCTCTCGCTTGTTGCGCAGCCATTTCAAACTTGCTCGCGACCGTCGCCTCGCCTAAATTCGCCATTGCTTCGTTGTACATTCTATTTCTGTTTATCTGCGCCAAAGCTCGCGGGCTCACACCGAGCATAGCTACTTCTTCTTCCTCAATTGGCGCGTCAAAAGTCTTGCGTTCCCCAAGCGCAGCCTCTCCGGCTTCATCACTACCGTTCGCGAAGGAGTCATCCTCCGCCGGGGAATTAAAGTTTAAAGAATCGATCAACTTTTGCTCTTCCTTTGTTAAACCAGTTTCCGGGTCAACCTTGTTTCTGAGCTTTTCTTGGTGTTTCTGCTTGGCTAACTTGGCCTTCATGGCGCCCGTGTCCGTGCCTTCGGATAAAGGCACCGTCGTTGCAACTTTCTTCCACTTGCGCGGCTTCAAGCTCATCGGGTCCATGTTCGATGCAGGAACTTCGTACGAACTTTCGAGCGAGCCTTCGAGAGTACCGTCGGAAGAGGCATTTTCAGACTCGTCGACGGCGGGTTCATCGGCTCCTTGTTCTTGTTCTTGTTCTTGTTCTTGTTCTTGTTCTTCGTCGTCGTCATTGGAGGCAAAGACGGAGTCGTCAAAGTCAACGGACGCCAAGGCATCCGCAGCTTCCTTCGCGCTTTCGTCGTCCATGGATCCGTTCAATTGGTCCAACATGATCTGCTCTTCCGGCGAGACGCCAATGGCCCCCGTGTTCTTGTTTGCTTTTTCCGCCTTTCTTTTAGACTTGGCTTCCTCTTCGCCAATCTGCGCGCTCATCTCATCCAAAGCGTCCATGCGTTTCATCAACTCAATCTCCTCCGGAGTTTTGCCCGCGAATCGAATGGCGTCAGCCTTCGCCTTTGCTCTGGCAGCTCTTTTTTCCCGAGCTTCTTGCTCCTTTTTAGCTTTAGCGGCTTCAAAAGCTTCCTTTTCTTCTTCGAGCTGTCGCTGCACGGCTCTCTTGTGCTCTTCAATCTTTGCCGCCTTGGCCAATTCCTTTTTCGCCGCCTTGAAGTCAATCTCTTCGCCTTCCTCCGAAGAAGAGGAGGAAGAAGATTTCTTCTTCGCGGCTTCTTTTTGCTCTTCCTCAAAAACATTTGCGTCGTCCGCGTGCGCCAAGATCTCATCAATCTCGTCGCGTTGCGCGTTGGCCGAGGCTTCTTCTTCCTCGGTCAACGGTTCCGGTTGGTCCGGGATGTTTTCACGCTCTTCCGATTCTTCAACAACAACTTCCTCGTCTTGTTGCGGCGGCACTTCCAACTCTACGACCACGTTGTGCTCCTCGCCGTCGGCGTCAGCGATAAACTTTCGCGCCTTGCTCTTGTGTGAGGATTTTTTACCGGTCGGGTGCAACGCGTTCTTCGCCGCCCTGATTTCACCTTTCTCGAGACGCGTTTGGCGATCGATTTGCGTTTGACTTTCTGCTTGGATTCTCGCAATTTCCGCCTTGCGGTCTGTTTCTTCTTGAATCTTCGCGTTCACGGCATCAATCTTAGCCTGCTTTACAGCGTTGGCGCTTTGCTCCTCCGCTTCTTTAGCTTTGCGCGTTGCCTCCTCTTGCTCTCTTATGGCGGCTTGTTGCGCGGCGATGATTTCTTCGAGCGGGCACCCGTCGTAGTTGCACGGTCCGTCCGTTCGGCCTTCCTTTTCCGCTTGAAGCGTTACGGCGGCATCGTTCGTCCATCCACCGCCTGCAGTGGTAGTGGTGGTGGTAGCAGATGCTTCTTCCGCAGAACCAGTCGTCGCTTCCGGAGTTGCAATCGCGGCGGCGTCAGCTCTCATCTGCGCCGCCAAGTCCGTTGGTTGTTGTGTTTCTTGAGATTGCGATTGCAAATCATTCAACTGATCCACGGTCGGGGTAGCAACTGCTTGCGTTTGCTCAGCTTGCGCTTGCGCTGCGGCATCAGTCGTCGCCGCCGCCGAAGCCGCCGGTTGTTCCTCTTGCGCTTCCTGGGTCGAAACTTCATCGTTGGCCTCCTTCTCCTCCTCCGCTGCATTTTCGGCGTCCCTCTGCGCTTTTTCGCTCGCCGCCTTGAGCTCCTTTTGCAATCTTTCAATTTTTTGCGCCGGAGTTTCGTTTTCCGGAATAGCTTCAGAGGCCGTACTTTCCGCCGGTTCCGGAACGACTTCTTCAACTTTTTCTTCCTCCTCCTGGTCCGCGGCGCCCTTCAAATCGGCTTTATCCATGGCCAAAATTTCCTCTGGCGTCATCTCATTTGACGCCTGCGCGGATGCAACTGACGCTTTCGTGTGTTCTGAGTTTGTAATCGCCGGAACGAACACTTTTTGCGCGGACATGGCCGTGTTCAAAAGACCGCTCATGCTCCCGTCCGACGGTTCGTCGTCGTCCTCGGAGGCGCCGCCGACTTCGGCTTGCTGCGGCTGTCCATCGTCCGTTTGCTGTTGCGCGTCCAATTCGCACAACGCCAGCTCTGACTGCACGGAAAACGCGCAATCCGAGTGGCAACTCCCCCAAACGAACGACCTCCCGTCGCTCTCTTTATACACGCGATCGTAAAACGTCTTGGTCGAATCCGAAAACGTCGACGCCGTGCACTCGTTCATGTTAAACATGTTGTTCGGGCTTCTCCCCAAGTTATTCTCCGGCATGCACGAATCCGGATTACTCGCAGTCGATATGCACCCGGCATCTTTTCGAAACGCCGGTCCGTTCGGCCCGTTCTTTTCGTACAAGGCGAACGTAAACTCGTCCCCGGGCGCTAACACGTTCGCGTCCACTTCAAACGCGCCGCAGTGCGTCGCCGTCATCTCAATCCCGCGATCGAACGCTAACTCTGGATTTTGTTGCGATCGTACAATCACTCGCGCGCCCATGTTTTTCTTCCACGACGTCGGGTCTGGGTGGAAATCGAGCACGTGCAACGGCGCGCACGCCGTGTGCAGTTTGATGGTTTTGGACGCGTGCGATGATTGCGACGACGCGGCTTCCCCGAGACGATGATGCGAAGATCGAGTTCCGCCGCTCGTCGCTAAAGAAGAAGAACGCACCGAGTTGCCTGTGTTCCCGCCGCTCAGAGCGAGGGTGGTGGCCAAGACCATCGCGCCAGAACCGGCGAGGACTTTTAGTGTCCACGTCTTTGAAGACGAGGACGACGCGAAGCGAAACGCATCGTCGTTCGCTTCACGCGGCCTCAGCAACGATTGGTGCTCGGCCATTTTGTGTGTGTAAATAACGTGTGCGTGTAAAAAGGAACAACCACTCTCTCTCCTCGTATAGTAGCGCTCAAAAAAGGTACGCGAACAGAACCCCGTCGTGTATGTGTCGACGAGTTTTTGTGTTTCAGGAAGACAAACTCTTCTTCCTCTTCTTCTTCTTCTTAGCGTAAACGCGCGTTCTTTTCTGTTGTGTATCTCGCACAATGCAGAGACCTCCGCTTTTGGTACATTTAGGGTTTTAATATAAAAAATTATTTCTACCTTTTTTTCATTTGAAAAAGTAAGGCACAACAACACAACAGACTCGATACATTTGTCTCTCTCTCGTCGCAAAATCGAGTCTATTCACTTTTACTTGAAAGCTTCTTCTCGAACAAAATCAAGTGCTCTTTCCTGGCCCCGTTATAGACGGTTCCGGTAGTTTCCATGGTTCGTAACAAAGCGAGCGAACAACTGGCGAGAAGCGTAAAACCGAGTTGCTCGGCGCAAACGACGGTGCTTTTTAAAGCGTCCACGTTGGCGCCGTCGCCAATCATGACGAGCATTCGACCGGACGGTTTTAACGTTTTATAGGCGTTCTTAAGCCATTGCGTTTGGGATCGGGTCCATTTGTCGTTGAACGCGGACGGGTCTTTCCGTAACTCTCGCTTGGCGCCGAATTCGTTGGCGGAGCTGAAATCGTCGCTCCACGGCGCGCGGTTGCCGTTTTCGTCCAATTCGTTCGAGTCGGGGACTTTTGCGTCGACGTAGTACGACGTCGGTGGTTTTTTGGATTGAGTTTCTTCACTTGTCGTCGTTATCGCGCTACCGTTACCGGCAGTACTCCCGACGCGAAATCTCGACCTTTGTTTTCTCGCGAACGAGACGTAGTCGTACACTCCCGGGTACGGCGGACTCGTCAGTATTCCCGAAACTGTTCCAATTTTATCTTTAGGAACTAAATCATCAAACCGGGCGTCGCCTTTACGGATGACCACGTCTGCTGTTCCACCTACCGCGTCGTGTAAATCCTTCACGCGAAATATGTACTCGTCGACGCACCTTTGGTAAAAGCTCAACGGCGAGTAATACGAGTCGTCTCGATCGCTTTTGCTACCATTGCTCGTCGCGCGTCGCTTTCCGAACCGTTTTTTTCTCTTATTTCTTTTCTGTCGCACGAAGTGTCTTCGTTCTGCTTCGGCTAAACAGAAGAAAAGCGCCGTTTTCCTCGTCGTCGAGTCTATGCTATTGCTATTACTCTCGTTACCGCTACTGCTACTATTACTCTCGTCGTCCTCGCTCTCTAGTGAAATCGCCTTCTCCACTGCCACGGCAATGCTCGCAAAGCTCCCTAACGGATTGACGTTTTCGTCTGCGTCTTTTTCATCCGCAATAATCGCCTCAATCTTCTTCATCCGTTCTCTCAACCACGTCTCTTCCTCGTCCACGTTTTCCGGCACCCAAACGCGGTGGCCGCAAACGTGTAGCGCCAACGGACTGACATCCGTCCCGTACGCGATTAAACCGTTCGTCATCGCCACGATCGGTACTGTTCCGCCGCCACAAAACGGGTCCAAAACGCTTTCTTTGTTCTTCGTTTTACTGTTCTCGTGATCGTCGTCCTCCGCCTCTCCCCTCCTCAACAAAAGCTCCACGCACCTCTCGGCCGCCGCTGGTTGCATGCCGGCTAAGATTTCCCCAAACCCGTGCGTGACTCGGCGAAAACCGCTCGGCACATGCGTAAACCCGTGCTTCCACTGCATTCGCATCGCGTGGAGAAGCACAGAGGTGTACTCCTCCGGTCCGTGGCACGTTTCCGTGAACTCTGTGCTCGGGATTTTCGTGTGTTCGTAATACTCTAAGGGGGGTGATTCTGTCGTTTTTGTCGCGAGAGTGCTGGCGATGGCGCATCGATTTCGTCTCCTCTTCCTCTCGTGCGCGTGGTGTTGTTGTTGATGACGACGATGATGCTGTTTTCTCCGCAACTCTTGCTGCCGAAAAGCGAAGAGAGAGGAAGCGACGACGCGCATATGGATGTGCTTCTCTTTTCCAAGCAAAGAAACAGTTACAAAAGTGTGGTTTTATGACATGTACTTTTAATAGTAAAATTTCAACGGTTTGGTCTTCTATACGCACACATTTTTACGCGTTTAGTATCATTTGCGCATTCTTTTGTGCCTGATGTAGTTTAGTTATTATCACGTGGCTTTATTCTTTTCGGCTTTCTCGAACGCTCTTTTCAAGTCGTTTAACAAATCCTCGGCGTCTTCGATGCCGCAACTGATGCGAACCAAATCGTCCGGCAAGCCTCGAGCGGCTCTGACTTCTGCTGGAATACTCGCGTGCGACATGAAACACGGCAAGGAAATTAAACTCGTCACGCCACCGAAAGAGACGGTAATTTTAAACAGTTTCGTTTCTTCGACTATAGTTTTGGAAAAGTTGACGTCTCCCGTGGTGAAGGAGAGAATGCTTCCCGCGCCGGTGGCTTGGGAGAAGTGCACGTCGTGGAACGGGTTGGATTTTAATCCCGGGTAGTTTACTTTTTGGACCTTCGGGTGATTGTCGATCCATTCGGCTAATTTCATCGCGTTTTCTTGCTGTCTTTTCATTCGCAAGTCCATGGTTTTGATGCCTCTCAAAGCTAACCAACAATCGAACGGGCCTAAAAGCGTTCCGCAAGCGTTTTGGAAAAAGTACACGCGTTTTGCTAACTCTTCACCTTTGACTGCGAGTAAACCTCCGGTAACATCCGAATGCCCGGCGATGAACTTTGTCGCGGAAACCATGCTAATATCTGCTCCTAACTCTAACGGGTTTTGAAACGTCGCGGTCATGATGGAGTTATCCACGCACACCAAAGCGCCTTTCTTCTTGGCCATCTCGCAAATTTTGCGCACGTCGATGCATTGCAATCTCGGATTGGTCGGCGACTCGAGCATAACCATCGTCGTCGGTCCACCGTTAATGGCTTCTTCCACTGCTTTCAAATCCGTGCAGTCCACGTTCACGACTTCAATCCCAACTTCCGGAACGACTTGCGCTAACAACCGACTCGTCCCGCCGTAAATATCGTCGCCGGTGACGATGCGCTCGCCATTCTTCACCAATCTCGTCACCGTCGCTAACGCGCTCATCCCCGAGCTGAACGCGAACGCTCTCGTCGCGCCTTCAATGTCCGCGAATTGCTCCTCCAACTGGTCTCTCGTCGGGTTCCCACTTCTCGTGTAATCGTACCTCCCGTTTTCTGTCGCGTTCGGTTGCGCGAACGTGGCGGTTTGGTACAGCGGCGGCGCCGACGCGGAATACGGGTCCTCGACGGACGTTTTCGGGTGCACCAGTTTTGTCGCGATAGATAAACTCTTCCTGAGTTCCTTTTCGTCCTCGTTTGAAGAAACAACATCCTCCTCCGAAGCCGCCATGACGACAGAACTCCTTCCCAATTTTAATACGCTTTTCCCGGTTTTGGATAAAAGCACAGAAATTTCAGACGATGATTTTTTACGCCTTCTTCGCTCCTGCTGCTGCTTCGAGAAAAATCGAAAAGAAGAAGAAGAAGAAGAAGAAGAAGAACGAGTCGTCGTCGTCGTCGTCTTCGTCCTCCTCCTCGTCGTCGTCGAAACCGACGAAGGTGCCGTTAACCCTGCTCCTCCACCGAACGACACACGCAACGACATTTGGTCGGGAAAGTAGTGAAAAGCTTTTTCCTTGTAACCGGTATTCACAACAAAAGAGTTTAGGGTTTACAAAACAAAAAGCACCAAAACCCTAAATGAGGGGACGTAAAAAGTCGTTCTTTGGAAAAAAAGAGAAAAATTTTCAAAATCCGAGAGAGAGATAAGCGCGACGAAAACACGCGCAGAGAAGGAGGAGGAGATCGCTCTCTCGGCTGCTGCGCGCTTTACGACGTCTGCGCTCTGACGAGGACGACGACGCGTTGCCCAAAAAACGAGTAAAATGTCCTCCTCGTCTTTTGAGAAGAGCACGACGAACAAAACCAACATCAAAGAAAACATTAACGACACCAACAACAAAATTCGCTTCTTCAGCCGAAACGCGAACGTGATAAAAGAAGACGTGGAAAAAGGCACCAAAGAATGGTCCAAC
>Ga0181555_1004868_pt1 | contig 10143 bp, 3 predicted proteins | sample 011ome_15_FD_145601 | JGI IMG/M metagenome (GOLD analysis project Ga0181555, IMG submission 145601) | Coastal salt marsh microbial communities from the Groves Creek Marsh, Skidaway Island, Georgia - 011504AT metaG (spades assembly) | ecosystem: Environmental > Aquatic > Marine > Intertidal zone >...
TTATGATCAAAACAGAATAGCATCAGCACAAGCAAGAGACTTAAAGATACAGTCACTCAATCAGAGGGCTATTCAGGAATCTGAGGCTGCTGGTGAGGCTAAACAGAAACAAGCTATAGAAGCTTTAGAAAAGCGTGAACGTGCGGTAGTAGCGGCTGGTGAAGCTGGTGTTACTGGTGGTTCTGTTGATATGCTGCTTGCTGATTATACGGCACAAAAACTTCGTGGTGTAACCACAATTAATAGAAACCTTGAGAATATTGAAAGACAAATAGAGTTAGAAAAGATGGGTGCTTCTGCGGAGGCTGAGTCTAGAATTAACTCAATGGTTCAAGGTACACAACCTAGCTTCTTAGCTGCGGCTATTAGTGCTGGGGCAAGCGGCTACGCAGCATACAAAACGTATGAAGTAGAACCAGCAGGAAAGTATGAATCTGTGTTTGGTAAGCCTACTATTGTAAATAGCGAACCACTTTCGTATTAGGGAGATACTAATGGCACAAACTAGAGTACCTGTAGAACGGATGCGTCCTTCTGCACGGTTGCAGCCAACGGCTAGACCTGTGGAGACTTATGTTCGTCCACCAGAGTTGCCAGAACAAGAAAGCGAACTTGGTGCTTTTATTAGGGCTGTTGCCCCTGCTGTTGAGACAGTAGCTAAACTTGAATACGAAAAGAAAGTCAAACAAAAGCGAGAAGTAGAAAAAGGTATTGCTTCTGCTCGTGCATTTGATGCAAGACTAGGAGCATCACAAGCTTTATCAGCAGCCTTTGATGACTTCGCTGATCCTGCTAATACTCAAGAATACTTAGAGATGACTCCTGAAGAAGTCAGGGATAGACGTGCTGCAATTATGCAACCATATATAGATAAGGTTGCTCAGTCAGGTGATGAACAACTTGCACAGGCTTTTCAACAAGACCTTGAGCTAGGTAATCTTACCTTTTTTACGCAATCGTTTAATCCTAAACAACGTGAGTATCAACTAAATAACAAGTTAGACGAAGTATTTACAGAAGCTCTTGCTATTAACAATAGACAGATGATGCTGCCTACCAATCAGTTTGCAGTACAGGCTTCTATTTCTGAGTTACAACAAAAAGCTCGTGATGATGCAACAGACGAACTCTTCTCTAAGTTTCAGGCTGCGTATGGTATTCCTTGGGATACTATTAATGCCTATGCTGTAGAAATAGCTAGGAATACTGTTGGTGATACTGGACGTAATAACATCTACAGGTGGTTAGATAGAAACCAACAACTAGGCGTATCTAAATACTCAAAAGATGTTGCAATCATCAACAACACACTTGATGCTCGTGATAAGCAGATACTAAAAGCACAAGAACCACTTTACTTTCAACAGCAAGTTATGGCTAATGTTGAGAAACATATGGAAACTGGTCTTTGGTCTGATCTAGGAGTTGACCAACCATTAGTAGGTCCAGCAGGGGGTAAGTTTACTATTAAAGACTTAGATGTTGTAGCCGCTTATGAAACAATAGCTCAACGTGATGGTATCTCTAGAGTAGCTCAAATGGATTGGTTTAGGACAACTGGTTTAATTCCTTCAATCAATCGTAATGCTATTATGAGTGGTAAAAACTTTTGGGCATCTGGTGATTTAACAGATGCTACAAAGGCTAAAAATGCAGCAGCCGCCTTCTATGCAGTAGAAGAGCTTATGGCGTATAATATTGAGATACCAGAAAATCTTCTTTCTCCAGATCAGAAAAAGCTTTTTGATGTTATTAGTATTCTTAATCGTGATGCTGGTGTTGGTAAAGATATTGTAGAAGATATTGGATTAGCACAAAGCGTTAACTTTGACTTAGCTCCTTCTACTAAGCTAAAAGAAAAGGCGCAATCACAATTAAACCAATTTAGTCCTTTATCAACAGACCACAGTGAATCAATTAATAATGCAGCCAATGCTCTTGAAATAGCTAATACAGCAAGTATCTTTATGCAGTTAGGTTATAGTGAAGACGATGCTTTAGATAGAGCAGCAACAATATTTGAAGCTGATCATGTTATTCATAGTCTTTCAAATGGAGTAAAGATTTCACTAAAGCAGTTAAACACAGACCCTAATGTAACAGTGCCTTTAGTAGAAACTGTAGATACTATTAGTAATCTTTTAAGTCAAAGTTCTGCTTTACAAAACTACTTAAAGATTAACTACGCAGCAGCAGATGATGGTGATTTAGCTTTTGGTTTTTCTAATGACCCATTAAATCGTAATGCGTTAAGACTTAATGTCTATAATGGTAGTGGACAAGTAGTAGGGTTTATACAAACTGTTAGTAAAACACAACTACTGACTGATGAAAACTTTGTAACTAATCTTATGTCTCAGATAAAAACAGAAGCACGGAACACTAATCTTGACCTTAATCAACCTCCTGCTGTTGATCAGTCTATTCTAGACTACGAAGCACAGGTAGCACAGATGACTGAGCAAGAGCGTAGAGCAGAAGCAAGGTTACAAGCAGCAAGGCTTGGTGAAGATGTTATTGATGTCATTAGTGAGATAGCTCCTGTTACTTCTATAGTAGAAGAACAAGCACCTGTAGAACCAGAATTAGAAGAACAAGCACCTGTAGAACCAGATATGTTATCTCCTGACGACATAATGCTACAAGAAGCAACAGATGCAGTTGGTACAGGAACTTCTAGATTAGGTCAAATGATTAATGTAATAACTGGCGATCTAGGATTTGAGCTTGATGCACAAGAAGTAACTAACGCTATTCAGCGTTCCTTACCTACTATTAGTGATTCTGAAGAGGGTGTTGGTACATTCTTTGATGAGTCTTATCAAGCAGCCAGAGATAATTATACTAAACTAGAAGCTATCAGAGAAGCTAAAAGAATACTAGCTGATTCTCCTGATATTATAGAAGCTCTTGGTTTAGACAAGAGAGGAATGTTTGGTGTTGATGTTTCTGGAAGACGTATCACAATTAACCAACAAGCAGCAATCGCAAGGAGTATTATTGCAGTGAGAGATGCTTCTGAAAAACAATATGACTTAGAAACTGAAGCAAACTTAACAGAAGCTTTAGACTTAGCAGCAACCCAAAAAGGTATTAGTGCTGATGACATTCTCAATAAAGTGATAAAGCCTATGGCGTATCATGAATCTGCTGGTACAATGGATGCTAATATACAACAGTATGGTGGAGGTCCTGCTCGTGGTTTAATGCAGTTTGAACCAGAACGGTTTAACACAGCTAAGAACAGAGCTAAGAACTATTTTGCAAGAATAGGACAGCCAGTCCCAGAATGGATTATGAATATTCCAGAAGGTTCTGATGCGTCTGACTTGTCTGGTAATCAGCAAATGGCTTTGGCTGTTTATGATCTACTAGAACATCCTACTGCTGATATAGCTAAAGTTGTTAACGGTGAAGAAAAGATATGGGACTTTTGGGCTAAGAACTGGTGGGCTGGAGACCCTAAGGATAGGGTAACTCGTATTAGGTCTTTCCAGAAAAGTCTTAATGAGTATGAAAAAACTCTACCAACAGCCAATGATGATACGGCAATGGTTTCTCCTACTGAAGAAAGTGGTTCATTAGGAACTCAAGTAGCTTCTTTTATGAAAAGCTTAAGTCCTATTAAATCAGCAAATGCTGATGTATTTGATGCAGTAGAAGAAGCTTTTATTGAAGTTCCTGTTAGAACACCAATGCAAGCAGATGAGGTTACTACTAATGTAGTTAAGACAATTACTCCAGTAGCTAATACAAACGCTGTACCTGAAGATCAGCAACTTGTAGTTGGTAAGGAAGCTCCTGCTGAAATGGTAGGTGATATGATTCTTTCTAAGAACCCTGCTGACGTAGCTATGAGATACTTAGGAATGAGTGAAGACAGTGAAATAGGTGCTATGGTTATTAGACGTTACTTTGATAATGTTGTAGGTGACTGGAATCCTAATAATGAATCTGTTAAAGACTTTGCTAAGAATAAAGCATGGTGTGCAGCGTTCTTAACACAAGTTTTAAGAGACTCAGGCGTTGATACTAAAGAACTAACTGGTTCTGATGATCCGTTTAATCAAATCAGGGCTGCTTCTTATGTTAATGCAGGGACAGGTGTTGAACCTACCCAAGCACAAACTGGTGACATCATGGTTAAGATGCACTCACCAGAAGAACGTGAGAAGTTTAAGCTTGGCGTGGCTCATGTTGGCATCGTTGTAAAAGTAGAAGGTAATCAAGTCTGGTTCATTGGTGGCAACACTGGTGATAAAGTAGAAATATCTTCTTACAATTTAGATGAAGCTGATGTTAAAATTAGACGAGTTACTAAAGCAGAAGACATTCCAGAAGCACAAAATGTTCCGTGGTTGTGGCAACTACGCGTAGGAAAAGCTTATAGAAAGTCTTATGATAAGCTAACAAACTTCTTTGAATAAGGAAATAAACTATGGCTGATTCAGCACAAGATATACTAAAAGGTTTAGGATTTGAGACAGGCGAGAGTGCTTATCCTGTAACCGAAACAGTAAATGAAAGTACTCTTGTCAACGCCCAGCGTGAAGCAGCAGCTAAACAACAGGGTGGCTTCCTGTCTAGCCTACCTGTTGCAGCCGCAGAAGACTGGATTATTCCTTCTATTGTTGAAAATATGGATAGGTTTCGTTCCTATGATGGACAGCCAGTAGATAAGTTTACTCCTGAACTACTAGAACAGTTAACAGGTGGTTTAACTAACAACGATGCCATTGGTGAAGTGCTAGATGAAGCACTCACCGTTGGTGTTGAGAGTGCTTTAGCTGTTAAGGAAACACACTTAAGAACAGAAGCTAGAAGGAAAGAACTACAAGAAGCAGGATGGGGCGGTACTTTTGCTACCTTTGTTGCTAATATGTTTGACCCTGTTGAGTGGGCTGCTATTGGAGCTTCAACGGCTGCTGTGTCGGCTTTAAGTGGTCCTGCTGCTCCTCTTACTGGTACTGCTACAGCAGTCGCAGGAACAGCTTACAGGGCTAAGAAAGCCTATAGTAAAGCTCGTGCCTTTGCTGCTGGTGCTAGTGTATCTGCTGCTGAACTTGCAGCCTTTGAAAGTATCAGGGCTGGTTTGAAGTATGATATGGACGCTAATGATGTTCTAATGACTATGGGCTTTGGTGCTGGTTTAGGTGGTACTATAAACACTGCTACTACAGCCTTTGTTAAAAGAGCTAATGTAGCTAAACTAGCTAAGATTGTAGCAGAGGGTGGAGAACTAACTCCTGCTCAGAAGTTGTTTTACGAAGCTAATAACGTAGAAGCAGTAGCTGAAAGGCTTATTGAAAAAGAGTTAGCCACAGAGCAGTTTTTAGAATCCATTGACGCTACAGATACAGCAAGAGCCTTAGGTGAAGCTGATGAAGTTTCCGTAGTTACTCCTGCTGCTAAAGTTAGTCAAGCAGAAGCAGAAGCTATTCCTGAGATTGCTGGCTGGACTTTGTTTGGCTTGCGTGACCTTATTAGTACTGGTTATCGTTCTGCTAAATCAGAAGTAGCTCGTATTAGACTAGGTTCACGTCTTCTAGGTATGAATAGCGTAGGCTATAAGGGCGGTAAGCTTGAAGCTGAAGACTCAGCATCAGAAATAGCTGAACGTATTCAGGGACAGAATAGAGTTCCCTTTGCTTATATGTTACATCCTAATCAACGTAAGTGGAAGAAAAGAACTGGCGGTAGTATTGAAGACTTTAATCGTTTAGTCTCTAGATATGCTCGTGGTATTATCACTGACGTTGACCCAGAGGTTAAAGCAGTTGGTGACTTGTTAAAGAAACAAGAACGTGTTTTAGCTGAGATGGGTATTAAATATGATGTAGCTGGTTTCACTCCTTCTATGTTAGACCGTCATGCTAACTATCTTGCTCGTATATTTAATGATCAAAGGATCAGAGATATTCGTGCTAGGTTAGGAGATACAGCAGACGAACAGATTGCAGAGTTAGTAGAAGCAGCTATACGCAAAGGTCAACCAAACATTATTGAAGACCTTGCAAACAGTATAGCAAGAAAAGCCTCTAAGACTAAGCAAAAAGGCGCACGTTCTGTTAAGTCACTAGAAGAAGAAGCAGAAGCACTTCTCAAAAGAATGGCTAGAGGATACACCAAAAGTATTACTGACCCTAAGTTAGGTAAGACTGGTGGTCCTGCTACTGTTAATGAGATGACCCTAGAAGACCTTATTGATGTTATGAAGGTTGAGTTTAGGGATGAGCTAGATGATTCTGATATTGAAGATTTAATTGGTCAACTGACTAGAGCAGGAAAGACAAAAGGACACAAGCGTTCTCGTCCTCGTCTTGTTCTTGACGAAAGTACCTCTATTAGAGTAACTAGAGCAGATGGAGAAGTAGAAGACTTACATTTCTATGAACTGTTAGAAGAAGATGCAGAACAACTACACAACTCCTACATCTTTCAGATGTCTGGTGCTATTGGTCTAGCTCGTAAGGGTATTAATACTAATCAAAAAGGTTCAAGCTGGGAAGAGTTTTTAGCTTCCATTGATAAAGAAGTAAAGGCTAAGAACCTTGACCCTGATAAGGCTGCTAGAGAAAAGAGAGCCTTACAGTTTATGTATGACGGTATTACAGGAAGACTAGCCCACCGTGAAGAAGTTTCTAACAGAGCAAGAGAGTGGAACATAGGTATTCGTGCCTTTAGCTTTGCAGTTAACATGGGTATGTCAGGTATGTCAGCCATGATGGAACTTTCTAACGCTCTCTTTGAGTACACAGTAACAACACTTCTGCGTACAATGCCAGCCTACAATCAGTTATACAAGAAGGCTTCCAAAGGACAGCTTGAAGATGGCTTGATGAAAGAGCTTATTGAAGGTCTGGGTGTTGGTGGTGAAGTTCAATTAGGACGTTACAACAGGGCTACTCGTTATGAGGGCAGTAATGTTGAAGGTTATATTGGACCTGAACAACACTGGGCTGGTAAGGCTGCTTTAAAGTCTCAACAGTTTGTTTCATACTGGTCTGGACTAAATGGTGTAACGCAAACCCTTCGTAGAATGTCAATGCTAAATTATTCTACACAGTGGGTACGTTCTGCTAAAAAGGGTGGTATGCCGTTTTCTGATATTAAACTAAAACAGTTAGGCATAACAAATGAGATGGCTGAGAAAATTAAACAAACTATCAACAAGAACGCTACATTTAAGGGTACAACACTAGATAGACTAAATCTAGAGAAGTGGCCTGAGGATGTACGAGAAGCCTTTCAAGCCTCTGGTTTCAAAGAAGCAAGACAGAGTGTTCAGGAAATGAACATTGCATCTACTAACGGATTTCTTAGAAGTGAGTTAGGTAAAACTTTGTTTCAGTTTTTAAGTTTTCCATTAGCCTCCCTAGAACAACAGACAATGCGTCTTGGTGTTAGGGCTGTTGGTGGTGATATAGCCGCTACTAAAGTTATGTTATCAGCAGCTATGATGGGTAGCTTAATGTATATGGCTCGTGTTCAGCTTAATGCAGCAGGACGTGGTGATGCTGATGAGTATATTCAGGAACGTATGACACCTAAAAACTTTGCTACAGGTGCATTAAGTCAGATAGGAGCAGCTTCTATGTTTAGTTATATCTATCAGCTTTCTACTGGTGCTATGGATGGTAACACTTATGCAATGACCCCTCCAGCAGTCTCACTAGTTCAGTCAACACTACAGGCTTTAACAGCATATAATAACGGTGAAATCTCTGAGGCAGAATACAGAAGGATGTTACGCATAGCTCCTGGGCAATCTCTCTATGGAATGAGACAAAGTATTAACTTGTTAGCAAACGAATTAGGAAATTAAAGGATAAACGATGGCCTTTTCATACAAAGACTATACAGGTGATGGTGTAACAGATACGTTCACCATTACCTTCACATACCAAAGCACTGACGAAATCAGTGTAACTGTGGATGGTGTGGCTGAAACAGGCCTCACCTTTCCCTCTGTAACAAGTGTGCAGTTAACGTCTGCTCCTGCTTCTGATGCTCTAGTACGAGTACGCAGAACAACTAGCCTTACATCACGAGCCGTAGACTTTGCGTCTGGCTCAGTATTGACTGAAGAAGACTTGGATAACTCTAACATTCAGGTCTTCCACGCAGCACAGGAAGCTGTGGACACTGCTAGTGATGCTATTACTCTTGCTGATGACGACAAGTGGGATGCACAGTCTAAAGTTATCAAGAACGTAGCAACACCAGTATCAGACAATGATGCTTCTACTAAGGCTTATGTAGATGATGTAGCTGGTTCAGCTTCGGAAGCAGCAGCTAGTGCAAGTGCGGCAGCGTCTTCGGCAGCAGCGGCAGCTACTAGCGAAACTAATGCAGCCTCAAGCGCATCAGCAGCAAGCAGTAGTGCTTCGTCTGCTAGTGGTAGTGCAACTACAGCTACTACACAGGCTTCAGCAGCGTCTACAAGCGCATCTAACGCATCTACTAGTGAGACTAATGCGGCTAACTCAGCGTCAGCAGCAGCGACTAGTGCGTCTAATGCAGCTACCTCAGAGACTAATGCGGAGACTGCTGAGACTAATGCAGAGGCTGCACAGGCAGCAGCAGAAGCAGCGCAAGTTGCGGCAGAGCTTGCCTTGGATAACTTTCAGGATACCTACCTTGGTGCTTTTGCGTCAGACCCGACAACAGATAATGACGGTGATGCGCTAACCACAGGTGACTTGTACTTCAACACAGGAAGTAATGACCTAAGAGTATACAATGGTTCTGCGTGGCAGATTGCAGCAGTATCTACGGCTGGACTACTAGCAGCAGCTAATAACCTATCTGATGTTGCTAGTGCGTCAACAGCTTTGTCTAACCTTGGTGGCTTGGCTACTACTGGCGGCAGTGTTACAGGCGATATTGATATAACTGGCGGTTTGACTACAACAGGCAACGTGGGCATTGGGACAACGCCTTCAACTACCTTTCACGTCAACAGTGGTAATGTAAATAACACAGCAATTTTTCAAAGCGAAGACAGTGTTGCTAGTATTTATCTTATAGATAACAACACTACAGGCGGTGTTTTAGCTTCACACGGTATGCTTACAACTGGAGACGAATTAACAATTCGTGGAGTTGACCACATAGCTTTTGACACAGGCACTACAGAACGTATGCGCATCGACAGCAGTGGCAAAGTAATAATTACTAAAACAGCTGTTGCTGGTTCACAAACTGCAAGTGTTACTGGAAGCACAACATTAGACTTTGGAACATATCAAAACTTTATTTTAACTTTAACTGGTAATATTACTCTTGCTAATCCTACAACAGAACAGGTTGGTCAATCAGGATTTATTACATTCATTCAAACAGGTGGCTACACAGTATCTCTTGGAACAGACTACGAGACTGCTGGTGGGGCTGGTATTACACTCTCTGCTAGTGGGACGGATGTAGTTCCGTACATCGTAGCAGCATCAGGACGTATTTTACTAGGCGCACCACAACTTGCATTTGCATAGGAGATAGAACCATGAGTATTACAGGTTCAGAACAATGGATGTATTCATCTGGTCGGGAGTTCTACGACTTCCCCATCGAGCAGTCCCTACGCTTTAACAGGGCTGATTCTACTTATTTAAATAGAACGGCTTCTTCTCCAACTCTAGGCACGAAGGCAACGTGGTCGTTTTGGATTAAAAAGTGCGATGTCGTTTCTGACACTAGCAGTTCTTACAGAACAGTTTTCTATTGTGGCACTCCAAATGTTGATGGGTTTAGAATTGGTTTTGCACGTTACTCTGGCAACAATCACGTTCTGCATATTAGTCAAGACAATGGTCCAAGTGCGGCTTATATATTTATGCGTACCGAAGCGGCTTTGAGAGATACATCTGCTTGGTATAATTTTGTTATTCGTTACGACAGTACAGATGCAACTGCGGCTGACAGAATTAAGGTGTACATCAATGGTGAACTTGCATCTATTCAATCTTCTCCTCGCACCAACCCACCATTAAACCATATCCCGAAATGGCAAGTAAGTGGCACTACTCTTAAAATAGGTAAAGGTAGGGACGATAGTAATGAACATTATGATATGTACTTAGCTGATGTACATTTTATAGACGGTCAAGCCCTAGACCCTACCAGCTTCGGCGAGTTTAAGTC
>Ga0181555_1004891_pt1 | contig 10110 bp, 9 predicted proteins | sample 011ome_15_FD_145601 | JGI IMG/M metagenome (GOLD analysis project Ga0181555, IMG submission 145601) | Coastal salt marsh microbial communities from the Groves Creek Marsh, Skidaway Island, Georgia - 011504AT metaG (spades assembly) | ecosystem: Environmental > Aquatic > Marine > Intertidal zone >...
AAGGAGAGACGTATAGAGCAGAGTGGATCTCTTTTTCGTGCGTGCGTTTTATGCGCGCGTATAAAACGTAAAGCGCGCGTGTTGAATGCGAAGAAGAAGATCGCGCGAAACCACCGGGAGGGAACGCTCGCGTCTGTTTTTCTGTTGTCGTTGTCGTGTGCGTGCGTTACACCAATTGACGCAACCGCGGCGGAATGAATTTGAAACAATTTAATTTTTATTCCACGAGACGAGTGAATTGTCTTTTGGTCGAAAAAAGACAGCCTGGCTTGGGGTCGCAAACGCCTCCAAAAAAGAAGAGACAAAGAGAGAAAAAGAAAAGAGAGAGGCGGATATTTTGGGTGTGACACACTAACAAAAATGTTCCCTTCGCGTCGAGACGAATCGTCGTCCAGAAGAAGAAGCGAGACAAAGTTTTACATTTACAGAGAGAGAGAGAAAACTTTTTTATTCTTTTACGACGCAGAAAAGGGGAAAAGGAAGACAAAAGAGAGAGCGCGTGTCCGTTTCCTTTTCTCTTTTTAGAGAGAGAGAGAGGAGAGGGATTCTTTCGTCGTCGTCGTCTCGTTGACGTCGTTTACGTCGTCGTCGCCGGGGCACCACCCATGACGACGACGTCGAGAGAAGTGCTCACTCGGTTGCGACTGATTGTCGTGCCACGGCGGCGGATTTTTCCATCATCAACATCATCAACAGCAACACAAAAGAGTTTAGCTGAAAAAGGAGGCAGAGGTAAAGACGGTGGAGAAGATACGTCGACGTCGTTATCATCATCATCATCAACAGCAACGACACAAAAGAGCGACGAAAATATTTTCTTCTTCATACACGCTTCGGCGATTCGAGAACCAAATCCGAGTCGATACGAGCGAGCCGTTCGCGTCGTGCGAGAAAACGAAGAGAAAGATGCATTGAAACGGTTCACGCCGCTGTTCGTGAATAGCTTGAAAGAGAAAGCGTCCGCGTACGCCTCGAGAACCTGGCAAACGTGGGAGAAGAGCGAGAAAGGGTTTGGACGGAAAGTCTATGATATCGCGCAGAAGTTGTTAGAGCGAGTGGATCCGGACGAAGACGTGTTGAAAGCGATACCGTCGAAGGCGCTCGGTGCGACGCTTTCCTCCTGCGAAATCGTGTACCCAAAGTCGTTGATGCACGCGGATGACGTGCGCGTAGCCATACGAGACCTGCTGAAGAGAGGGAAGAAGAAAGCGAGACGAGCGAAGTATTTCAACTTGGCGTGCGCGCCGTTTACGCTCCCGTTGTTTCTTTCACCGGTGTCAAACTTTCCCATTTATTGGTTCTTATATCGAGCGAGAGAGGCTTGGATTGGATGCAAAGGCGCGGAATCTGCGAAAGAGATACTGCAAAGACGGTTAGAACAACCAGAGTTGATTGGCGAGGACGATAGAGAGATTCAAAAGTTAACGGAGTTTGAGTGTACGCGTTCTAGCGATAACGAAGATGATGGTAATAAAAGTACCGAAGCGTGTTGTCGAATCGCGGCGCACGACGAATCGAACTGCGCCGTGACGTTTGCGCCGTGCAATAAACTAGACGAAGTGTTCGGTTCTTTCTCTTCATCCTTTGCGAGCGACGAAAAAAAACTGAACTTTTGGCGTCGGCTGACGGCTGTTCAGTTAGACTCGACGGAAATCGAAGATAATTATGAGATGAACTTTGTGCGCGCTTTAGGAGAGATTGAAAAACTCACCGGAGCGAATGACATGGTTTCGTTACATAAAAGATACGAAAGGTTCCGAGCTTTGAACGCGAAATAAACTCAGATGTAGAAGTCACCGATGCGCGGCGGGACGTGTATTTTATTTATATAGAAGTAGCAGATAGATCGAAAGAGCGTAAGCGTGTAAAATTAGATGCAACCGATACAGTAGCAAATCTTTATCGTGTAACAACAAAACTAAATCTTGTTAATATTTTCTAAGCGGCAGTTCGCGCTTCTCCGTCATCTCATTTTTGCGACAAAAGAAACGATCGAAAAGACTCTTTCGGTCCTCAACTTCTCGGTCTCCCTTTTTTATTGGGAAACAAAAAACATCTCGCGATATCACTCTCCAATCACGCAAACGTACCAAACCCCCATTTACTTATTTCTAAAAACGAGTCATCGTCGTTTACTTGTTTTCGTAAACGTACGTCAAGCCGCACTTACCGCAGTAGTGTCTGTCAAAGTGGTTCGCCATGAACACGCCCGCACCGCACTCCGGCGCCGGGCACTCCTTCCGTAACCTCGTCACTTTACCGGCGTCGTCAACCTTGTACAACTTCAAAAACCCCAACTTGTTCTTCTTGTGCACGTGCTTGATCTTCTTTGGTTTCGTGTACGTCTTCTTCTTTCTCTTCTTACCGCCGCCTCGCAAACGCAACACCAAGTGCAAGGTTGATTCTTTTTGGATGTTGTAATCCGCGAGAGTTCTCCCGTCTTCTAACTGTTTACCGGCGAAAATCAATCGCTGCTGGTCCGGCGGAATGCCCTCCTTGTCTTGGATTTTCGCTTTCACGTTGTCGATCGTGTCCGAGGACTCGACTTCGAGCGTGATGGTTTTCCCAGTCAAAGTTTTACTGTTTAGTGAGAGGAAAGAGAGAAACACCAACACCAGGTCAGAACACAGATACAATAAACATCAACACGCGCGCGCTTTGAAAATAAAACGAAAAACAGCGGGCGAAACGAAAACGCCGTTCTTCCTCTTTCAAGAGCGCGTTGTTCAAGCCGATTCATCGGCGCGAAAACGAGACGAGAGAAACTTCTCATTATCATCATCATCATCATCACCATCAAAAGCCCCAAAAAAGGGAGAGAGGATTTACGCGCAGAAAGAAGACAAACGTCCCGAACGCAAAACAACACCGAGACGCGACGTTTGAAACGTAAAAAAAACGACACATAAACGTACACGAAGATTTGCATGATGGAGAAATGCGATTAATATCTAATAAAACGTAATCTTCTCGTCGTCCGCTCGTGCACGTGAGGGAGAGTCTTCGAATGAATTTGTTTTTTGTGAGGAGGAAGGAGGGAGGAGAGAGAGCGAGAGAAAAACTCTAAACCCTACGTTTAGGGTTTCATGAAAGAAGAAGAGAAGATTTTCAAAAACCTTCCTTTCTTTCTTTCAGGAGTCCTCAGAAGGAAAAGAAGAGAGCACTTGACCTCCCCCTTTCTCGCGCTTTCGCGCGGAGGAGGAGAGAAGTTTCAAACAGCATTCAGAGACTGATGACGACCCCGTTTGAATTGACGACGATTGAGACGATGAAGATGACGACGACGAAATCGCAAAGCGCTTTGTCTTCTTCTACTTTTAAAATGGCAAAAGGACATTTTCGAATTGGAAAAAAAAGAGTGCGAAGAAGAAATGCCAGAGGAGTTTTCCGGGCTTCTGCGTCGGTGGATTTTGGATTCGAGCTCGCGCGGGACATGGGCGTAGGAGCGGCGTGTTATTGGATCTCCGACGAGCTCGCGCAACGGGTGAGCGAGACGAAGGCGGAAGAAGAAGGCGAGGAAACGTACACGAGAGACGACCGGAGACGAGGACGGTACGTGACCTTTGGAAGTTTCGATGGTTTGACGTCGTACTTATGGTACACCTTGGTGGATAAGGTGATACCGAGTCCGAGCGGATCGAGTTTTTCCGCCGACGCGGTTTCCATCTCCGCGTTGACGGCATCGACGACGTACGACGACGAGTTAACCGGCGACTTGGCCAACGCGGCGTACGCCATGGCTTCTGCGCAAGGCTTCGCTTCGGAGAATATAGAGTTGACCAAATCGAATGTAATCGAGTGGTTTTTTAGCAACCCGGAACACGTGGTGTTGACGAAGAAGGTGGTTTTTGACGCGCTCGTGTATAACCCAGTTTGGGCGTGTGGTTTCATAGTCATCATGGCGTTGTTGCGGAGCGAATCGAAAGAGGAAATCAAAGCCGAACTCAAACGCGATTGGGGAGATTTGTACATCTCCAACATCGTTTTTTGGGTACCACTCAACTTTGTCGTCTACGGCGTCATTCCTCTCGATTACCGCGTCGCCAGCGTGTACGGATTTACCATCTTATACGTCTCTGGTTTGTCCTTGTGGGAGGAAAATAGAAACAAAAAGTTGCAAGCGTTGGCGGCGAAAAACCGCGAAAACGAAAACGAATACGATGGTGCCCAAAACGAGCAGCTGAATTTAGTCGAAAACGAAGTCTTCGATGCCGTGAGAGAGTACATGGATAAGTAGTAAAACGCAGCAAAGAGGAACGACGATTCAGACGACGACGTAGGGAGGAGAAAGTATTAGTATTAATAAAATTAATGATCATCACACAAAGTTGTAAACGAATAATATTTAAAAGTAATATCCGCAGCAAACTAAAAAGATACTCGAAACGAAAATACAAAACAGAACGCGCGTTTGTTTTCATCGTCATGCCACCGCTCACGCGCGCGAAAACAAAGCAAACGATCGCCTCGCTCGCGTCTCGCGCTTTAGCTCTGTTCCGCGCGAAACTCTGTTCCGTTTCGACGCGGAAAAAGAAACGACGAAAGAGGAAGAAAAAGCGAGAAAGAGAGCGGGAGACGCTCGCAGTCGTTTTGGACGCGTTTTCGAGCGAACGAACGTATCGCGCGTTTACGACGCAGGCGGTGAGCGGTAAAATAATAAGCAGAAGGAAATCGGAAAGAGAATACGAAGCGAAGAAAGAAGAGGAAGGGAAATCAGAGAGCGAGGAGGATTTGTTGGACGATTGGGTAAACGTGTTGAAAGAAGAAGAACAAGAACAAGAGGAGGAGGAGGAAGCGTTGGAAGTGGCGGTGGTGCACGTGTTGACGAGCGCGTACGCGAAGATCACGCGACGAGAGGAAGAAGACGATGAGATCGTCACGACAGAGAGAGAATTTTTCGAGGCGTTTAACGAGGCGTTGAAGAGAGGGAGCCAGGAAGACAATGTCGCAAATGAGTCGTTCGAGAAACATTGGAAACGGTTGACGTTTGTTCGCAACGTCTGTAGCGCGACGGCGGCGATGCAGCATCGAGTGACGAGAAAGGCGGCGAAAGTGGTCTATAAAAGTGTCTTCACGTGGTGTTTTCGAGTTTAGAAGTATTCCAAGATGCTTTGTTGCTTGCGTTAATGTACACGGTAGTCTTATATACAACATATTTTTGTGCTCTCGCCGCGCGATCGTCTTCGTCTTCGTCTACGTTTGCTGCTTCTAATCTACTTCTAATTTCCACTACGTATAAAATTATAAAAAGTCACTCTATTTTTGCCAGTTTACGTCTATACGTAAACCGGCGATGTCTTCGCACGCTCGCGCTCCCTTCGCCGATAAACGATTTGAGGATAAACTCAAGCGAGCGATGCTCACGTTCGTGGCTAAGAAATTCGCCAATCGCATCCCTCCTTCGTCTTCGATATCGTTCCTCGCCAAATCTAAAATCGACAGTCTCGTCGCGAGATTTGAAGAGAGATTTTCTGCTAAATCAACCGCTGCACGATCGTCCAACCGGTTGGAATCGAGAGAGATATCCAACAGCGTTGAATTTTCCGAGAGACAATCGGCGAGGTAAAACGCGCCGTCGCTGGTGATATCGTTCCCTCTCGCGTCAAAGTGCGTCACCGTGAAATTCGTCTTTAAGTGTCTCGCTAAAATCTTCAAACCAGCATCTTTGATGCCGTTGTTGGAAAGATTCAAACTTCTGGTACCATCGAGACACTTTGCGAGCGCACACGCACCTTCAAAACCAACCGAATTACACCGAAAATCCAACTCTCTTCGAAACGAGCGCAACGAGCGCATGCCGGAAGATTGCGAACACATGGCCTCGGCGAGCGCCGTCGCTCCTTGTTCGAAAATACCGTTGAAAGAGACGTCTAACTTCTCTGAAACCTCGTCTGGGAACGCTCGAAACATGTTTGCTAATGCCAACGCCCCATTATTTCCAATACTATCGTGCGACACATTCAAAATTTTCAAACCTTCCGGACGCTTCCCGAATTGGTCAATTGCTCTCCGCCTCCTTTTCACCATACCTTCGCACACGGCTCGCACGCCTCTTTCGCCTAAATAGTTTTGCGACAAGTCTAAAACTTTCACGCTTTGCAAGTTCTCGATGGCATTCATCAGAGCCTCGCACGCGTCGATATCTTCCGCCACTTTATTCGCCGATAACTTCAAAACTTCTAAATGCTTCAAAGTATGCGTCACGTGCGCGAACCGCGTGACGAAAGCTTTCCCCAAGTTTGTCCCGACCGCTGAGAACTCTCTCAGCATCGGTAGATTCGCCATCGAGGATGCTAAATCTCTGCCAAACCCAATCGCTTTATCTCTGCACCCGCTCACGTGTAACGCGATTAACCGCCTCGCTCTCGCGCTCGCCATCGGCCTCGAGGACAAGCGAAACAGTTTATCCAACGATACGCAGTTCAAAACGTCTGTTTGTAACCGAACCACGGAACACGCCCAGAGACTCTCCTCGTCTCTTTCGTGCACGTCTCGAATCGCACGATCGATCTCGTCCCAAACTTCGTCTTCGTTCGCGTATTTGGACATGTCCGCGCGAATTTTTACCATCATCTTCGTATTTCCTTTACCGACGGTTTTCTCCTCGTTCGCGTCGTTCACGAGGTTGAGACCACCACCACCACCCGCGTTGTTGTTGTTCCTCCTCCCTTCGGTGAACCCGAAACTCTCATCACCTTTCAGCATCAGTCGCATTTTCGCCATCCCAGTCGCTATTTCCCCGACTCGGCGTTTCGCCTTTCGTTCTTTGTCTTCTTCTTCGTCTTCATCATCCGCGACATCACCGATATCCATCGTCCCATCGTGTCTCTCTCGTTTGAACTTCGACTTTGAGTTGCTCGAGTTCGATAGAATCCTCCCGCCGGACATCGTACGTACCCCGTCCACTGATTCCACGTGCACAATCGTCGCCCCGTTCACGGAGCGCGCGGACAACACGTCCCCGTGCATTATTAGTAGTACTATGAATAGTAGTAGTAATAGTATTCGAAAGAGTGCAGAGTTCCCCCTTTTTTGTATCTGCGTTTTAAGGAAAATTCCGCTCTGAAAACGCGCACAAAATTCACTCTTTTCTGCTCCTTTTACACACACATCACACTACTTTTACAGATATACGCGAAGGGACGCGCGACGAAGACACGAACATTCGGAAAATGCAAACGATCGCGAGACGCAGAGGGTACCGGGTGACCCGGTCCCGATCCATGGTACGCGAGAAGCGCGTTTCTGTGTTTACTCTTCTCTCTCTCTTTTTTTCTCTCTCTCTCTAATCATCATCTTCGGGAAAAACGAACCATTGTACCGAACTTTTCTCTTCTCTCAAAGTGTGTTGTTCTTCTTCTTCTTGTTCTCATCGCGCATCGATCGAACCGGCTTTGAAGGCAAAATGCACTTCGTTTCGTTTTTGCGATGAAGAGAACGACGACGATGATTTGGCGGCGGTGCGCGCGAACAAAGCGTCGTGTTCTTCTTCGCGCGCGAATGATGATATACATTGGTGTCTCTCGATGTGCTTTTTTATGCGTTGTGACTGATTCTCTCTCTCTCTCTCTTCTCTCACAAAAATCTTAAAAGTCGCGCGACGAGGAAGAGGAAGATGCGTGGGATTTTGCCGCGGAAAGAGTAGGCGGAGGCGTTGGAGTAAACTTCCGGAAAGTCGTGCCTCAAGTGCGCACCACGGTGGCGCGAGGAGGAGGAGGAGGAGACGATGCCGCCGGCGCGGAGACGACGACGCAAGGCGGCTCTCCGAACGGCCCGGCGAAGAAGCTCGCCCGAAATATATCGAACAAGTGGAGTTCGTTTCGCGCGCGCACCGCGTCGGGGTTGATTTTAGGTGCCGGCGGGTTGATCGTTTTGTTCCACGGGGCCATGTCGACGATGGTGATGATTTTTGCGGTGCAGACGTTGATGACGAAAGAGCTGTTCGATTTGAGCGAGTCGCAGGAGAAGGCAAAGTTGGAATCCGCCGGGATACGTTTTCGATTACAAAAGTGGTACTTTTATTTTTGTGCGGCGTTTACGTTATACGGGAGGATGGGAAGGCATTTTTACTTGACCTCGTTGGCAGAGAAAGGACACTTTTTCATGGACGAGACGACCACGTTTGCGAAAGTAGTTACCTGGGTGATGTTGCATCACTCGTTCATCAGTTATTCGTTATACATGGGCGGCTTCGTCGCTTTCGTTTTGTTGTTGAGAAAAGGATTATTCAAGTACCAATTCTCGCAGTTCGCGTGGACGCACATTACGATTGCTATAATCTTTTTGCAATCCTCGGCGACTATTTCGAACATATTTGAAGGCATCATATGGTTCTTGTTCCCGTTTCTGTTGGTGGTCGTGAACGACGTGATGGCGTACGTCTGTGGAAAAGCGTTTGGTCGAACGCCGCTCATCGCGCTTTCGCCGAAGAAAACTTGGGAGGGCTTTATTGGCGCCATGTTTTGCACCGTCGTCATGGCACCGATTTTATCCACGTTTCTCGGGAAATTCAAGTTTCTAACGTGTCCACCTATGCGTAAAACGATTTGGAAAACGAGCGAGAAGTTCGGTTTGATCACCAAGTTTGATAAATACTTCTCGCGAGAAGCCGTGTGTCAGTTGAAACACCCGTTCATACCGATGAAGTTTAACATCGACGACGTCCCGATGGTCCCTTTTGGAATGAAAATGTTCTTGAGGCTCATATTGAGGTTCGCGTACAATCGAGACTACTTAGTTCTCACCTGGTTCGACGTCCACGCTGGATTTTTGGCTCTTTTTGCCTCCATAGTCGCACCCTTTGGCGGCTTCTTCGCGTCTGGGTTTAAGCGCGCGTTCAAAATCGACGATTTCGGCCACACCATCCCTGGTCACGGCGGTTTCGTCGACCGAATGGACGTCCAAACCATAATGGCCGCGTTCGTATACTTTTACATTAGAAATTTTGTCGAATTGAGCACAAGTTTAGGCACTGGAAGGTTGTTAGGTAAAATCGAGTTGATGAACGACGAAGATTTAGTTACGGTGTTAACCGGCATTAAACGTTTAGCGGGAGAGAGAGGGTTAGATATCATGGAGTTGCTCATGCACAACGGGGCACCGAACTTGTAGTAATCAATAATAAAGTACACCGCAAATAGATCAATACAAGAGAGAGAGAATAAAAGAGAGTCATCAAAGTCGACGCAAACGTCATCGACGACTTCGCCTCCTAAAACAACTTCCCTCGTTTTCTTCTTCTTCTTTATATTCTTCGGTTTCGATGATGGTACAAAAGCGTGTGTTATATATATAACAAATCACAAAAAACAAAGCTACATCTAACATCCTACTCTCATCACAATCACTCGTCCGCTATGCTCGCCAGGTACATCAAATTCTGTTGCAGACGATTTTGATACCTCGCGCACTCCGCCAGCCTCCCGACGTTTTGGTTCTCCAGAATAGCCAAGATCAGATTTTGATTTTCGTCCAAGTATTTTTGAATCAATTCCGTGGAGATGTCTTTGTGGTCGTGGTTCAAGTCCGGGTGTCCGGTTCGTGGTGGGGGTAACGTTTGTGGGCCGTTTGTCGGCGCGTTGTGATTTTGTTGTTGTTGTTGATTTTGTTGAATGCGTTGTTGTTGGTGCATCTGTTGCGTCGCCAACGCAGCGGATGGGGGTGCGAACGTTTGGGGAACGTGTTGCGGATGTGATTGATGATGGTGTTGGTGTTGTTGCCGCTGGACGTACGGCCGGACGACTTGCGCTTGGTGAAACTCCTCCTCCTCGGCGGTTAAAGGAGGGCGAACAATCGCCGGTTGCTTCGGTTCCATCGTCGTCGTTGTTGCAGGTGGTGGATGATACTCCTGTTGTTGTTGTTGTTGTTGTTGTTGTTGCTGTTGCTGTTGCTCCATCACGGACTGATGGAAAAAGTGAAGCATTCGGTACACACGTAATACATACATAAAAACTGGTTTTGTCTACTTTATACTTTCTATCTACGTTCGCTAGATATTATTACGTGCTTCAGCATTGCTTTTGTCGCTCGTGTTCTCGGAGAAAAGCATCGTCGGCTCTTTTTATTCCTTCATACTACCGTTACGCCGCGACGGCTTTTCTCGCGTACCTT